>Ga0228664_1000465_pt1 | contig 24291 bp, 20 predicted proteins | sample 78DmetaG_FD_183029 | JGI IMG/M metagenome (GOLD analysis project Ga0228664, IMG submission 183029) | Seawater microbial communities from Monterey Bay, California, United States - 78D | ecosystem: Environmental > Aquatic > Marine > Coastal | place: USA: California | collected 2016-09-26 | reverse complement strand
CGGCCGTAGCGCGCCGTATAGTCGATGGTGGCGCCGTCCGGGCCATTGAATACCCCGACGATGGTGCCGGTGTCTTCGGTCGGCGCCAGCTCCGAGCGCAAGCCGCCGAACAGCCAGGCGCACATCACGAAGGCACCCAGCAGCACGCCGAGCACCAGCGGCCAGGCATGCAGGGCACGGTCCAGGCTGTGCTTGTAGCTGTAGGTCAGGCCATTGAGGAAGCCTTCGATCAGGTTGTACACGCGACCATGGCGCTGCTCGTGCTGGTGCGGTTTGAGCATCACCGCGCACATCATCGGTGTCAGCGTCAGCGCCACGAAACCCGAGACCAGCACGGCGCCAGCCAGGGTCCAGGCGAACTCGGTGAACAGCTTGCCGGTGGTACCCTGCATGAAGCCGATGGGGGCGAAAACGGCTGCCAGGGTCAGGGTCATGGCGATCACCGCGAAGGCGATCTCGCGGCTGCCCTTGAAGGCCGCCTGCATGGGCTTCATCCCGGCCTCGATATGGCGATGGATGTTCTCTAGCATGACGATGGCGTCGTCCACCACCAGACCGATGGCCAAAACCATGGCCAGCAGGGTCAGGGTGTTGATGGTGAAGCCCATCAGCGACATCAGAGCGAAGGCGCCGATCAACGAAACGGGGATGGTCACCAGCGGAATCAGCGTCGCGCGCAACGAGCGCAGGAAGATGAAGATGATCAGGATGACCAGCGCCACCGCCTCCCAGATGGTGGTGAAGACGTTGTCGATGGATTCGCGGATGAACTGCGAGTTGTCGTTGGCCACGGTCATGTTCATGCCGTCGGGCAGCAGCGCCTGGACGTCATCCCAGGCCGCTTCGAGCCCGTCGGAGATATCCAGCGGGTTGGCCGTGGCCTGCTTGACCAGGCCCAGAGTCACCGCCGGCAGGCCGTTGAAGCGCACCACGGTGCGCTCGTCGCGCGGCCCCACTTCGGCGCGACCGACATCGGACAGGCGCAGCAGGTAGCCTTGCGAGTCGTCGAGGATCAGCTCGTTGAACTGCTCCGGGGTGCGCAGATCGGTTTCCGAGAGCACGCTGAACTCACGTTCACGCGACTCGATGCGCCCGGCCGGAATCTCCACGTTCTGCCGGCGCAGGGCATCCTCCACGTCCTGCACGGTGAGGTTGTGCGCGGCGAGCCTTTCCGGGTCGAGCCAGATACGCATGGAGAAGGTCCGCGCACCGCGTACCTGCACTTCGGACACACCGGGAATGGTCTGCAGACGGTCCTTGATCACCCGCTCCAGCAGGTCGGTGATCTCCATGGTGCTGTGCTGCTGGCTGTGAAAGGCGATCCAGATCACCGGCTGGGCGTCGGCCTCGACCTTCTGCACGATGGGTTCGTCCACTTCATCCGGCAACAGGTTGCGCACCCGACCGAGGCGGTCACGCACGTCGTTGGCCGCCTCGTCGGCGCTGCGGCCGAGACGGAACTGTGCGGTGATCTGGGTGTTTTCCGCGCGACTGATGGAGGTGACGAAGTCCAACCCCTCGATGCCGGAGAGTACGTCCTCCACCGGCTGCGCTACCTGCGACTCCATGATCTCCGGGCTGGCCCCTGGGTAGGTGACCTGCACGGTGACGATGGGCACGTCGATATTGGGGTATTCACGCACGTTGAGACGGTCGTAGGCCATCAGCCCCAGCAGCACCACGATCAGCGACAGAACAGTGGCGAATACCGGCCGGCGAATGCAGACATCGGAGAGTGTCACGGCTGGCGCTCCCCGCTCTTGGTGCGTACGGCCAGCCCTTCGCGCACGCGCTGCCAACCGGCACTGATGATGGTTTCGTCGCCCTGCAGGCCTTCACGCACCTCGACCAGGCCGTCGAAACGCTTGCCCAGCGTCACTTCGCGGCGCTCGACCTTGCCATCGACCACCAGATTGACCAGCAACTTGTCGCCCTGCGGCATCACCGCCTCTTCCGGGATAACCAGCGCATTGGGCCGCTCTTCGAGAATCACCGAAACTCGGACGAACTGTCCGGGACGCAGGCGGCGGTCATCGTTGCCGATATGCGCGCGGATCGCCTGGCTGCGCCCGGCTTCGTCGAGGCGCGGGTTGATGGCGAAGATTTCGCCACGAAAGCGTTCGCCGGGGTAAGTATCGAGGGTGATTTCCACGGTCTGGCCGAGGCGCACCTGGGCCACCGCCTTCTGCGGAATACGGAAGTCGACCTTGAGCGGGTCGAGCACCTCCAGGTTGACGATGTTCTGCCCGGCACTGAGGTAGTCACCGACGCTGGCCTGGCGCAGGCCGAGCGTGCCGTCATGAGGGGCCTTGATCTGGGTCTTGTCGAGCCGCGCCTGGGCCAGGGCCTGACTGGCACGCGCGGCCTGCAGCTGGCTCTGCGCCTCGTCCAGCGCCTGGGCGTTGCTGGCACCACGCTGAAACAGCATCTGCGCACGCTGGTGGTTTTTCTCAGCGAGATCAAGATTGGCCCGCGCCTGGGCAAATTCGGCGCGGGCAATCGCATCATCGAGGCTGATCAGCAGGTCGCCGGCGGTCACCGCCTGGCCCTCGCGGAAATGCAGGGTGGCCAGGCGCCCTCCCACTTCCGGGCGAATCATCACCGACTCGTCGGAGCGCAGCGAACCGAAGGTGATCAGCTCGTCACGCACCTCCATCTGCCGCACCGGCACGATCTCGACCATTGGCCCTTCGGCAGCCAGCGCAGGCGTCATGAACAAGCCCAGACACAGCCATGGAAGAGCACGCAACAGCACGGTCATGATCAGCCTCTTTTTCTTGGTAGAGGCGGAGTCTAACCGGCTGCTGCGTTACTGACAGGGGCGCAAGTTATTTCGCTATGTTTTTTCAGTCGCCGCCACATCCTGTAGCAGCGGCCTAGCCGCGAGCATTCAACCGTAGCCCGGATGAAATCCGGGGAACATAGCAGCCGTCCCCCGGATTGCATCCGGGCTACACATTAACGTTTAGTCGCGGTGGCGCCGCGAGAATCGCGGATAAATCCGCCCCTACATGAGCGGCAAACATCACTGACGCATGCCACGGCCGCTGACCAGCAGACGGATGCACAGGGCATAAAGCGCAGCGGTGGCCAGCAGCATGAAGCCGACTGCCACGCCGATACGGATGTCGGACACCCCAAGAATGCCGTAACGGAAGGCGTTGACCATGTGCAGGATGGGGTTGCCCAGCGACACCGTCTGCCAGAACGGCGGCAACAGGGTGATGGAGTAGAACACCCCGCCCAGGTAGGTCAGCGGCGTCAGCACGAAGGTCGGGATGATCGAAATGTCGTCGAAGTTGCGCGCATACACCGCGTTGACGAAGCCACCGAGGGAGAAGATGGTCGCCGTCAGCAGCACCACCAGCACGGTCACGCCCAGGTGATGCACCTGCAGGTGGGTGAAGAACAACGACAGCAGCGTGACGATGAAGCCCACCGCCAGCCCGCGCAGCACGCCACCGACGACGAAACCGATGAGGATGGTATGCGGTGACACCGGCGACACCAGCAGCTCCTCGACGTTGCGCTGGAACTTGCTGCCGAAGAAGCTCGACACCACGTTGCCGTAGCTGTTGGTGATCACCGACATCATGATCAGCCCCGGCACGATGTACTCCATGTAGCTGAAGCCCCCCATGTCGCCGATCTGCCGGCCGATCAGGTTACCGAAGATGACGAAGTACAGGACCATGGTGATCGCTGGCGGTAGCAGCGTCTGCGGCCAGATGCGCAGGAAACGGCGGATTTCGCGGTGAACGATGGTACGCAGGGCCACCAGGTTGGCGGCGAATTCGCTGTTGAGGTACTGAGAAGTCATTGCGCCACCTTGGCCAGGTTCTTTTCCACCAGGGAGACGAACAGCTCCTCCAGGCGATTGCTCTTGTTACGCAGGCTGAGCACCTCGACCTGCTGCTGCGCCAGCTGCTGGAACAGCGCATTGAGGCCCTGGCTCTTCTCCACCTGCACTTCCAGGGTGTGGTGATCGACCAGGCGTGCCGGATAGCCCTGCAGCATCGGCACTGAGCTGTAGGAATCCTTGAGGTCGAAGAGAAAGGTCTCGACGTGCAGTTTCTTCAACAGATCCTTCATGCTGCTCAGCTCGACGATACGGCCGTGGTCGATGATGCCGATGTTGCGGCACAACTGCTCGGCCTCTTCCAGGTAGTGGGTGGTCAGAATAATGGTGGTGCCCTGCTTGTTCAGCTCGGTGAGGAAGCTCCACATCGAACGGCGCAGCTCGATATCCACCCCGGCAGTCGGCTCGTCGAGGATCAGCAGGCGCGGCTGATGCACCAGGGCGCGGGCGATCATCAGGCGGCGCTTCATGCCACCGGACAGCTCGCGTGAAGCCACGTCGCGCTTGTCCCACAGGCCGAGTTCGGTCAGGTACTGCTCGGCGCGCTCCTTGGCGATCGAGCGCGGAATACCGTAATAGCCGGCCTGGGTGACGACGATGTCGAACACCTTCTCGAATTGGTTGAAGTTGAACTCCTGCGGCACCACGCCCAGGCAGCGCTTGAGCGCATAAGGCTCGCGGTCGAGGTCATGGCCGAACACGCTGACCGTGCCGCCACTCTTGTTCACCAGCGTGGAGAGCACACCGATGGTGGTGGATTTGCCGGCACCGTTGGGGCCGAGCAAGGCGAAGAAATCCCCTTCGGCGACGTCCAGATCGATGCCGTGCAGGGCCTGGAAGCCGTTTCCGTAGGTCTTGGTCAACTGGCGAATGGTCAGGGCGGAGCTCATGAAGATGGGGTTTCCCGCGCGAGAGTGAGGTGGTTATAGATGAGGGCGAAGACGCTCGATTGCAACGGTGTGTTTCGCCCGCTCATTGCTGGCATGCACCCTACCGACCCTGACGCGCGGAGAAAAGGCCGTCCTGCCGATCTTGATTATCGACTCAGTCGATAACACTGGCCTCACGCTGCATATCGCCCCTGAGCTGCAGCGCACCGGTCTCGAACAGGTGCGGATAACAGACGCGCAGATGCTCGAAGAACAGTTGCTCGGGCAGATCCTCGAACTGGCCGTGGTCATGCAGGTACTCCATGTAGCGCTCGCCCTTGTCGTTGTAGGGATGGAAGACGCTGTCATGCACGCCGTCGAACTCCAGTGGCGCCACCTTGAATACCCGGCACAGCGCCTCGTTGAACGCCGGCGTGGCCTTGACCCAGCGCCCGGTCAGGTGCAATTCGGTGTAACCGTGCATGGCGAACACCTCGCTGCGCAGCAACTCCAGCAGGCGTGGCGTGGACAGGTGATTGCGCACATCGGCCAAACCGATACGCGCGGGAATCCCACAATGCCGGGCACAGGCAGCGAGCAGATTAGCCTTGGGCACGCAGTAGGACTCACCGGCCGCCAATGCATGACTGGCCTTCAATGTCTGCGCATCGAGGCTGAAGGCATAGGGGTTGTAGCGAACCTCGTCACGCACCGCCAGATACAGGGCCACGGCCTGACTGGTCGGTTCTCGTGACGCACCACGCCAACGTTCGGCGAACTCGACTACCGCGCGATGGTCACTGTCAATGAAGCGGCCGGGACGTAGACAGTTCTGCATGGCGAGGGCTCCTGAAGTTTGCTTCAGTCTAATCCCGTCAATTGCGCCACGTTCACGACGATCCGGCCAAGCTCACCGCCCCTGCCGTCATTTATGGCCCGCCATCCCTGGCTGCCACCCTGCGGGTCGGCGCTACGCGACGTTAAAAATGGCTCCCGGCCATTTTTTATGGCTATGCTCGGGGCGTCGCCCGCTCGAATCATGGAGGAATGCACATGCTCGTCATCTGGTTGCTGGTTCTGCTGCTCGGGGTCTCCTACCTGGCCCATAGCCGTACCGCCGCCCTACCCGCCCTCGGCATCACCGCAGCCTATCTGGTGGCCATGGCGCTGTTCAGCCCGGTACCGGGCTGGTTGCAACTGCTGCTGTGGATTGTCACCGGCGCCGTCGCCTCGTTCATCCTGCTCGGCGATCTGCGCCGGCAACTGTTCACCAGCCCGCTGTTCGCCTGGTTCCAGCGCGTACTGCCGCCGATGTCGGCGACCGAGCGCGACGCTATCGAAGCCGGCACGGTGTGGTGGGATGGCGAGCTGTTCAGCGGCAAACCCGACTGGGACAAGCTGCTGGCCTACCCCAAAGCCAAGCTGAGCGAAGAGGAACAGGCGTTCATCGACGGCCCCACCGAAGAACTCTGCGCGATGATCAGCGACTGGCAGGTCGGCCAGCAGATGGATCTGCCGGAGAAAGCCTGGGAGCACATCAAGCAGCATGGCTTCTTCGCCCTGATCATTCCCAAGGAGTACGGCGGCAAGGGCTTCTCTGCCTACGCCCACTCGCAGGTGGCGATGAAGCTGGCCACCCGCAGCGGCGACCTGGCCTCCACCGTGATGGTGCCCAACTCCCTCGGCCCGGCCGAACTGCTACTGCATTACGGCACCGATGAGCAGCGCCAGCACTACCTGCCGCGCCTGGCGCGCGGCGATGACATTCCCTGCTTCGCCCTCACCGGCCCGCTGGCCGGCTCCGACGCCGGCGCCATACCGGACACCGGGATCATCTGCAAAGGGCAGTACAACGGCAAGGAAGTGATCGGCCTGCGCCTGAACTGGGAAAAGCGCTACATCACCCTCGGCCCGGTGGCCACCCTGCTCGGCCTGGCCTTCAAGGCCTACGACCCGGATCACCTGCTCGGCGACAAGGAAGACCTCGGCATCAGCTTGGCGCTGATCCCCACCGACACCCCCGGCGTGGAAATCGGCCGCCGCCACCTGCCACTGGGCGCTGCCTTCATGAACGGGCCGAACTCGGGCAAGGACGTGTTCATTCCACTCGACTACTTGATCGGCGGCCAGGAGTACCTGGGCAAGGGCTGGATGATGCTGATGAACTGCCTGTCGGTCGGCCGCTCCATCTCCCTGCCCGCAGTCGGCACCGGCGCGGCCAAGTTCACCAGTCTCGCCACCGGCCAGTACGCCCAGTTGCGTGAGCAGTTCAACGTGCCGTTGGCCGCTTTCGAGGGCATCCAGGAGGCCCTGGCGCGCATCGGCGGCAACGCCTGGCTGATGGACAGCGCGCGCATCCTCACTGCCAATGCCGTCGATCTGGGCGAGAAACCCTCGGTGCTGTCGGCGATTCTCAAGTATCACCTGACCGAGCGCGGCCGCGAGTGCATCGGCCACGCGATGGACGTGCACGGCGGCAAGGGCATCATCATGGGCCCGAACAACTACCTGGCCCGCTCCTGGCAGGGCGCGCCGATCTTCATCACCGTCGAGGGCGCCAACATCCTCTCGCGCAACCTGATGATCTTCGGCCAGGGCGCCATCCGCTGCCATCCTTACGTGCTCAAGGAAATGTCCCTGGCCGACCGTGAGGACAAGGACCAGGCACTGATCGAGTTCGACTCGCTGCTGATGAGCCATATCGGCTTCGCCGTCGGCAACGCCGCCAGCAGCTTCCTTCTCGGCCTGACGCTGAACCGCCTGGGCACTGTGCCGGGTGACGATCTCAGCCAGCCCTACTACCGCGCCCTCAATCGTCTGGCAGCAGCCTTCGCCCTGTGCGCCGACAGCAGCATGATGCTGCTCGGCGGCGACCTGAAACGCCGCGAGCGCCTGTCCGCCCGCCTCGGCGATGTGCTCAGCCACCTCTACCTGGGTTCGGCCGCACTCAAGCGCTACCACGACCTGGACTACCCGGAAGCGATTCGTCCGCTGCTGCGCTGGGCCATGGAGGAAAACCTCTACCACGCCGAACAAGCGCTGGATGACCTGCTGAGCAACTTCCCCAACCGCCTGTTCGGCTGCCTGCTCAAAGTACTGGTGTTCCCTCTGGGCCGCCGCCACCAGGGCCCGAGCGACGCACTGGACGCCGAAGTGGCGGCAATCATCGGCCGCCAAGCCGGCGATCCTGCTCTGGAGTCGGTGCTGGAAGGTTGCTACCGCCCGCAGGCCGATCAGGATTCGGTGGGCGCCCTGCAGCATGCGCTGAACCTGGTGCAGGCCAGCCAGGACGCGCGCAAGCGCCTACATCAGGCGCTCAAGGACGGCAGCCTGCAACCGGCTCCTGGCCAGGACACCATCGAAGCGGCGATCGCCGCCGGCATCCTCGACGGCGAACAGGGCCAACGCCTGCAAGCGGCCGAAGCGGCTCGGCGTCGGGTGATCGACGTCGACGACTTCGCCAAGGAAGAGCTCAAGCTGAGCCGCGGCAAGGTGCGTTAACTCGAACGACTCGAGAGAGGGGCTGTAGCTGCGAGCTTCATGCGTCGCGACTACGACTGCAGGGATGCAGGAGGTAGAGCGAAGCAGGATGCCCGAGCCGAAAGCTCCTCTCACGAAAGCCAGCCATGCAGGACAGCGGGCGTCAGGAACTCTATACTCCTGCGCCCGTTTTACCCTTCAGGAACCTGCACCATGGCCAGCCATATCGAACACCACCTCGCCCTGCTCAATCAACTGCGCGGCATCCTCGTCGCCCTGGGCGAAGCCGAACAGGTGCTCGACGACAGCCACGCCCTGTTCCTCGAGCGCTACGACGAACTGCTCGCCGAACTGCCGCGCGACCCGGTTTCCAGCCAATACCTGGGCCAGGATCTGATCAGCCAGGTGTTCCACCGCTACCCACAGATCGCCCACCTGGTACCGCGCGACCTGCTGTGGTTCTTCGGCGGCGACTGCCTGCACTTCATGCCCGACGAAGAGATCGCCCTGTACCAGGCCCTCGACGAGCGCCGCTTCGAGGCCGAAGAGAACGACGAACCCTTCGACTGGAACCAGGAAAAGCAACTGCTGGCCCTGCCCACCGACGGCTCCAAGCACTGATCTGCCAATAAACGAAAGGCCCGCACGGTAAACCGGCGGGCCTTTTGTTTTGTGCCTGTACAAACGACAGAAACGAAAACGCCGCTCTATTGAGCGGCGTTTTCGTTTATTTGGAGCGGGAAACGAGACTAGAACCAAGTCTCCAACCTTTTGATTTAAAAGGCTTTTCCGCAATCACTGCCTAGGCAGCGGACGCAATTATGGACTTGTTTGATGAGCCAGGCAACCCCTGCCTGCGATTTTTCTTTTGAGCCGGCTAAAAGCCGGCGACCCGCCTTAACGCGTGCGCTTCGCCGGCAAGGCGGAACTTGGGCACATACCCTGTCATTAGTGGTGCATCCCATTACCAGGCGGGGGGTATTGTGCCATCAACCGCTCAGCCTCTCGCGGCAGTGAGTGCCTCGCCCAGATCATCAGGCAGCACGAGCTATCCGGAACTACCAGGCGGAACTAAAACCCACCCAGGAGATTCAAAAAGGACTCTTCAACGACGGAATCGCATGCGCCCTACTTGAGGGATTACTGCGGTCCATCCAAGAGGAGCAGAGCAAGCACGGAGGCTGTTGTATGCGGATACGTCATCTGCGCTATTTTCTGGTCGTCGCCGAAGAACTGAGCTTCTCGCGGGCCGCCGCCAGAGTTCATATCGAGCCCTCCCCCCTATCGCGGGCCATCAGAGAGTTGGAGTCGGGGTTGGGGGTCAGCCTGTTCCAGCGCACGAAGGCAGGCATGCACCTGACCTGGGCCGGCGAAGTCTTCCGGGATGAAGCACGACGCATACTCAGCTTCGTTGAGGGCGCTCAGAGCCGTGTCCGTGCGGCGGAGAAAGGCTACCGCGGCCGGCTGCGCATCGGTTTGACAGACAGTCTTGCTCAGCCCTACCTGACCAAACTGCTGGCGCGCTGCCGCGAGGAAGAGCCCCTCACCGAGGTAAAAATCGTTGAAATGACCGTCAGCGAGATGGTCAAGGCATTGGTGCACGACCAGATCGATGCGGGCTTCACTGTCCATACCGAGCTCAGTGCAGGGCTGGTCAAGGAAGTCGTCTGGACAGATCGCCCCATCATTGCCATCCCGCGAAACCACCCTCTTCTCTCCTTGGAAAAAATCCCTCTCCAGGAAGTGGCTCGGCACACGCTGATTCTGTGCCATCCGGAGCTGTGCTCAGGGGGATACGACGTGATTCACCGCTGGTTCTACGAAGCGACCTTGCCGTTTCCCTCGAACGCCGAATATGTCTCCGGGCACGAACCCATGGTGATGTTGGTCGCTGCCGGCTACGGTATCGGCATTGGCCTGGCCTCGCAAATCACGCTGTACAATCACCCAGATGTGATCATCCGCCCTGTCACGGAGGATGTACCGAGCACAGCGACGTTCATCACGCTACTTGATCAGCCACGCCCTGAGGCCCTCAGCCGCTTCATCGACCGCGCCCGGCAAATTGGTGAGGTGACCATCGGCTGATGTGGGGGCTCACAGACTCCGATCCGGCCCAGCGCTGGCGCGTCAAGATCTTTTTTCCGTCGCTGGTCGGACCTTTAAGGTCACCCCATCACGGACCCCGTGCCATTTCACGCGCTGCAGCGCAGCGGATGTCCGCCGAATCAGCCCCAGAAATAGATGACAGCCACCGGCATCGCCCACCAACTTTTTTGGTCACCCTCGTGACCCAGAAGTGCGGATTCACCACCTCATCCAGTGCGCAGTAGAACGCTATGCCTTTTCGATCTTGATTACCCTCGACGCCCTATCAATAGTGCCCGCCTTGCGGATCGGCTGGACGGCGGATGCCAAACAGCAGTGCGAAGTTAGAGCGGCCAAGGGCCGTTCTTGTAAATCAGGTGGTCAGCACGATCCGATTGTTTGATGCACCAATGGAGTGACGCCTTTCTACTGCATGTCACCCCTTACGAGTGCTACCAAGCATAAAGGAGTGACCACGATGTCCACTGAGCAAACCGCGACTGCCGAGCATCGCATCCTGCGCCGCGCCGAAGTGGAAGCCAAGACCGGCTTCAAGCGCGCCCACATCTACAACCTGATGAAGGAAGGCAAGTTCCCCAAGGCTTTGCGCCTGGGGATTCGCGCCGTCGGCTGGGACTCCGTCGAAATCGACAGCTGGATCACCGAACGCCTCAAAGAGCGCGTTTGACACGGCTCCACTACAGACGGGGAGCGGGTCATGCACGTGATCGCCATCATTTCGACCAAAGGCGGCGTCGGCAAAACGACCGTTGCCGCCAACCTGGGCGGCTTTATCGCCGACGCCGGTCGGCGGGTCCTGCTGATCGACCTCGACGTCCAGCCGACGCTGTCGTCCTACTACGCACTGACCCAGCGCGCCGCCGGCGGCATCTACGAGCTGCTGGCATTCAATGAGCAGTCGCTGCCGCAGTTGGTCTCCCAGACCTCCGTGCCCAACCTGGACGTGGCGCTGTCCAACGACCAGCACCAACAGTTGGGCACCCTGCTGCTGCATGCGGCCGATGGGCGCTTGCGGCTACGCAACCTGCTGCCGCTGTTCCAGCCGCATTACGACCTGGTGCTGATCGATACGCAGGGCGCCCGCAGCGTCATGCTGGAGATGGCCCTGCTCGCCGCCGACCTGGCCGTCTCGCCGATCACCCCGGAGATTCTGGCGGCGCGGGAACTGCAGCGTGGCACGCTGCAGCTTATCGATGCCATCGCCCCGTACCGCTATCTGGGCATCCAGCCGCCGCCCCTGCATCTGCTGCTCAATCGCGTGCCCGCCGCCTCATCGAACGCCAGGTTGGTGCAGCAGACGCTGCGGCTGATCTTTCGTGAGCACCGCGAGGTGCGGATATTGGGCAGCGAACTGCCCGCGATCGAAGCCTTCCCGCGTGCGGCAACCGCAGGCCACCCCGTGCACCGGGTCGAGTACCGCCGCCCGAGCGGGCGTCAGGCACCGGCGGCGTTGGAGATCATGCGCGCCCTGGCCAGTGAGCTGCTGCCCCAGTGGCAAGAGCAGTTTGCCAGCGTGACCGGTCGCGTCGGCAGGAGGCCATCACATGTCGAGCACCCCTGAGCGCTGCCGTGAAGATCCGCGGTTCCTGGCGCTGATCGAGTTCGCCCTGCGCGAAGGCTGGGACGTCCGCCGCACACCGGCAGGACAGCTAAAGCTGGTGAAGCCAGGCCTGCCGCCGATCTTCACTCGCTCACCGGTGAGCGACGACCAGGCAAGCCAGAGCAAGTAGGGAGGCCGTCATGGCGACTGTCACACCTGAGGAAATGGCCGACAAATTGCTGGCCGAGGGGTTTTCCCGCTCCGGCCCTGCCGCACAGGTGTTGAGCGACCCGCTGACCGACACGCCGATGGTGGTCACGCTCGATGACCTGCGCCCCTACGAGCTGGATCCACGCCTGACGCGCAACCCGCTCTACGACGAAATCAAAACCTCCATCCGCGAGCGGGGCCTGGATGCCCCGCCACCGATTACCCGACGCCCGGGTGCCGAGCACTTCATCATTCGCAACGGCGGCAACACCCGCCTGGCGATCCTGCGCGAGCTGTGGTCGGAGACCAAGGCCGAACGCTTCTTCCGCATTCCCTGCCTGTTCCGGCCATGGCCGGAGCGCGGCGAGATCGTCGCCCTGACCGGGCACTTGGCGGAGAACGAGCTGCACGGCAGCCTGACGTTCATCGAGCGGGCGCTCGGCGTTGAGAAAGCCCGCGAGCTCTACGAGCTGGAAAGCGGCAAGGCGCTGTCGCAGTCGGAGCTCGCCCGCCGCCTCAGCGCCGACGGCTATCCCATCCAGCAGTCGCACATCAGCCGCATGCAAGACACCGTGCGCTACCTGCTGCCCACCATCCCCAACGTGCTGTACAACGGCTTGGGCAGGCATCAAGTCGAACGCTTGGCGGTGTTGCGCAAAGCCTGCGAGCTCACCTGGGAAAAATATGCGAGCGGCAAGGCGTTGGCCGTCGATTTCGAGACGTTCTTTCACGACGTCCTCGCCCTTTTTGATGTTCAGCCCGACTGCTTTGCCGTTGGCCGCGTCCAAGACGAACTGATCGGCCAGATGTCGCAGCTGCTCGATATCGACTACAACGTGCTGGAGCTGGATGTCGACAGCGCCGAGCACCGCCAGCGGGCGGTAACCAGTCCACCCCAGCTGCCGGTTGAAAGCGCAACCATTGTCCAACCTGGGCGTGCAGCCACTTCACCGCCGGATGTATCTCAGAGCAGGGATGCTGCCGCAGGTACTTCCAGGCCTGCGCCGAACAACGACACCGATTCACCACCACCGTCAGTACAGAAACCAGTACCAGGCGCTTCTTCCGGTGATCATGATCCAGACGCGCGCCTGCAGGGCCATATTGTCTCCCCCGCCGACCACACCGAGCGCCTGCAAACCATCCAACACATGCTCGCCGAGCACACCGACGAGCCGCTGCCGGCCTTCGCGGACAGGGTACTGCAGGCCATTCCGGTGCAAGCCGGCGGGCTGTTCCCGATCAGCGACGTCTGGTACATCGAGCCAGGACTGGATGCGCCCGATCGCCTGCGCATCCATATCGCCCAACTCGCCCAGGAGATCGCTGAGCAAGCCGAGCTAATCGACTGCATCGAAGCAATCGAGACCGGCATAGGCTTCACCTGCAGTGCACCCCAGGCGGACGTGTCGCCACCGGCCTTCAGTCAGGTGGTGTTGGCGTTGTTACGCACCTTGAGTCTGCCCCACACCATGGCCCCCGATCAGGATGATCGGCACCTGGAGGGCCATCTGGGGGCACTGTTGTTGGGAGGCGGTGGCAGCGACGCAGGCGCCCTTCCCCGTCTTAGCGATAACGGCTTGGTCAAGTTGTTCCGTCTGATCCGGCTGGCACGCCGGCTGTTGGATCTGGAGGCCAATCCAGATGAGGCCAACCCCTGAAACAGGCCGGAGGGAACCATGTCAGCACCTCATCCGCTCAATCAAGCCGTGGTTGCACAGGCGCTGCACGACCTGCGCAACGGCCAACTTCGCCGCTGCCAGTCGATGGGTTTCAGCGAGCGGGAACTGGACGTACTCAAGCAACCGGCGCTGGTGAGCCTGCTGGCCAATGCTCAGGTGCCCTGGTGCTCCGTGACGGTCAATACGACCGTCCTCTGGCGCCTGGTCAGCCAGATGCATGACATCGAGCAGGAGATCGCCACGATCGATCGCATGCTGCGCCTGGGGGCCAGTACCGAGATGGTCAGCAAGTTCTATGGGCTGACCCATCAGGAGGTCGCCCTGCGCCGCGACATCATTTGCCTGCCCAAGCGCAGGGGACGGCATCCGGTGCTGAGTGAAGAACAGGAGATGGCCCTGTGGAAACAGTGGAAGGCCGGCATCACCAAGCGCGGCATCGCGCTAGATGACGACAGCACGATGCTGGAGCTGACGATGGATCTGGCCGAAGCCCTCGCCTTGCCCATGTCGGTGATCTGGGCGGCCATCGCAAGCTGGATCGACCAAGGCCTGGTGTAGGGCCATGGTCGCGCAGACAGGCCCCGCCGCGCTTTCAACGCTGCTCGATGACGCCCTGCGGCAGTTGCCGCCCAACCGGGAGCCCGCGCCCGCCAGCGATGGCTTTCTCTACAGCGGCAATCGCCATGAAAGCGTGCCCCGGGCGCTGTTTCTCGACACGCGGCTGACGCCGCTGGAGCGCAATGCCTGGCAAATCATCCGGCTCATGCTCAACGCCGATGGCGTGACGGCGTTCCCCACCTACGACCAGCTGCGTCCCTACCTGGCCTCGACGCCCTGCGCGCAGCAGGCGTCGTACGAAACCGTGGCGCGGGCACTGACCCTGCTGCGCCTGACACGCTGGCTGAGCCTCGTGCGCCGCCGGCGCGATCCCAAGACCGGACGCATCAAGGGCAACCTGTACGTCCTGCACGACGAGCCCCTCACGCCCTTCGAAGCCATGCAACTGGACCCCGAGTACCTGGGACTGGTAAGCCATGCGCTCGAGCATGCCAGCAAGGCGGTGCAGCGGGTGGGCTACCGCACCCTCCAGGACATCAGCGAGGACCCGCTGCTCAGTGGTCGCGTGTTGCCGACGCGACTGCAGGTGCTGGTGCAGCGCATGGCCCAGGTCCGCGTCGGCCCTCAGGAAAGTTATCCACAGGAGCAGCCCCTGCACGAATCCGAAGAGGGTGAAAATGCCCTTCTTCGGAATGGCGATCCGCCGTCTTCGGATGCCGAAGCAGACACGAAAGCCAGCCAAACCGCCTCTCTTCGGAATCCGAAGCGGGACCGTACTAGTACTCGTATAGGTAAATCCGTACCTACGGTACCGTGTGCGCGAGAACACCCACACCTGCGCCTGCCTGAGCACTTCCTGGCGCTGCGCGAGGAGCAGCAGGCCGGCGCGTTGGTGGCCCTGCAGCAAGTGCAGGCCGAACAGCGACAAGCCGTGCTCGATGAATGGGCCGCGCGCTGTCGCAGCAACGAGGTGCGTAAACCGGCCGGCTACCTGTTCGGCATCATCCAGGCGGCCATTCGCGGTGAGTTCAACGCCTGGGCCGGACAGGACAAGAACAAGGCTGCCGCCGATCCTCCGCCCGTCCCCCGAACGGCGAACCCCGAGGTGGTGCATACGCACCTCGCCCAGCTGCATGCCCTGCTACAACCAAAGTGACGGTCGAATAACCGTCCCTGGCTCTCTCTGGAGCTATCCCCCGGGGATAGTTGCAACACACGGCCTTCCGGAGGTCCGCCACCGCCTGCTCGGTACCAGCAATGTCCGTCTGCCAACTGGATCTCCCTGGAACTATCCCCTGGGGATAGTTGCAACACGCAGCCTTCCGGGAGCAAACCCTCACCCGGCTTTTCGCCCGCAAAGCCGGCAGGCCTCGGCTGCGCTTTGTTGACTGACCGCCTTCCGTGCGCTGCTCAAGCTGGCGACTCGTTCCCCTCACGCGAGTCGTCCCCATGGCCACCGACACCTCCTTGCAACTGAATCTCGGATCGCTGCGCAGTGCCATGTCGCTGACGCTGCACACCCATCACGCCTCGCGCATTTGGCACGGTCGCGCGGCCAGCGAGGGCAAACCCGGCATCGTCGGCTTGAACGGTTTCATCGCCATCGCCAACAAGATCAAGCGCGGCGCCGAGCAGGACGACCCCTACTCGGACTGGTGGATGCTGAGGCTCGAAGAAAAGCTGACGCAGACCAAGGACAGCCTGCAGGCCTTGCGTGAGCAGGTCGACCAGGCCCTGGCCGACGTACCGCCGGCGCTGTCGCTGGGCGAGAACATGAACGTGCAGCCGGTGAAGCTGCCGCTGTTCGTCAACGCGCAACTCGGCTTCCTCGCCGTGTACCTGCTGGCCGACTACGACGACCTGGCGCGCAAGCTGATCCTTGCCCACCACACCGCGCTGATCGACCGCAGCACGCTTGAGCGCTGGCTCAACGAAGGAGCGCACGCCCTGCGCAGCCTGTTCTCGCTGGCGCAGCAGTACCGCTACTCGGGCTGCACCCGGGACGACTTCGCGGCCAAGAACGCCGCTGCCAGGGCCGCCCAGGAGAAGCTCGGGGAACTGCCGCAGGAGGTGCTCGAAGGCACGCTGCGCTCGCGCTACGCACCGCCAATCATCCGGCGCTCGGCGCTGGCCGCCTCGGCTCAGCAGGATGCCGCGGATGCCAGTGACGACGATGTCCTGCCTGAAAGCGCCGATATCACCCTGACCGCGTCCGGCGATAACGAGGAGGCATCCGCATGACGTCGACTTCGAGTTCTGCGGCAACGCGCCGCTTCTACCCTCTGGAACAGGCCGACTTCCTCAAGCTGGAACAGGCCGCCTCTCTAAAAGGCCTTTTACAGCCTTTTAAAGGTAAGGGGGCACTTACCCAGTGGGCCATCCAGTGCCACAGGCTTCGTGATGAGCTGATCGAGCTGGCGCAGCGACGCGTCCTGGCGCAGGCGAATGCCTACCCCTTCCGCCTGCTGCCGGTGGAGCTGGCCCAGCAGACCACGGGCGCCGGCACGACCTTTCTGCGCTGGCGCAAGCCGGATCGCTCGGCCATGGGCGTGGCGCTGTGGCAGGCACTGATCGCCAGCGCCACCACGCCCGACACCCTGCTCGATGACCTCTACGCCATGGAGGTGCAGCGCATCGTGCTGAACATGCAGATCAGTCTCCTGCACACGCTGGGCCGGCAGGCTCACGAGTGCACCAGCAAGCTGGCCCAGGCCGAATCGCTTTACTTGCAGCGCGTCCCCGGAGGCGCTGCGTTCATCCGCACCACCTGTTCCAAGGAGTCACTATGAGCACGCACTTTGTTGGCGAAGGCAACATCGGTTCTGCGCCGGAGTTCAAGGAGTTTCCGAGCGGCAACGACGAGCCCAGGCGGCTGTTGCGCCTGAACGTGTATTTCGACAACCCGGTTCCGACCAAGGAGGGCTATGACGATCGCGGTGGCTACTGGGCGCCCGTGGAGCTCTGGCACCGCGACGCCGAGCACTGGAGAACGCTGTACCAGAAAGGCATGCGCGTCCTGGTGGAAGGCCGCACCGTACGCGATGAGTGGGAGGACGCGGACGAGAACGAGCGTGTGACCTTCAAGATCGAGGCGCGGCGTGTCGGCATCCTGCCGTACCGACTCGATGCTGTAACCCTGAGCCCGAAACAGGCCGGCGAGTCCGCCCAGCCGGCCGAGTGATACCGCAAAAGACATCCATGGAACTATCCCCAGGGGATAGTTCCATGGAGTTCCACTGAGGTCTGGCTCCGCCGTGAACGAAGCTGCGGGTGAGTGCACAACGCCGGCACTGTTCACATCCCTGAAAGGACGCCTCCCCTGCACAACTGGGGCTCTGCCGCTGTCACGTTGTTTGCTGCCGCCGAGGCCGCGGATGGCCATGCTGAGGCTCACTCGATGACCCTCCCCCGGAGGCTGTATGCGCCTGTTCCTCTGCGAGAAGCCATCCCAGGGCAAAGACATCGCCCGTGTGCTGGGGGCTGGCCAGCGCGGCAGCGGCTGCTACAGCGCAGCGGGCACTGTGGTGACCTGGTGCATCGGTCATCTGATCGAAGCGGCACCACCGGAAGCCTATGGCGAACAGTACAAGCGCTGGTCGCTTGAGCAGCTTCCGATCATTCCCGAGCGCTGGCGGGTCGAGCCGAAAGCGGCAACCGCTGCGCAATTGAAGATAGTCAAACAGCTGGTCGGCCAGGCCAGCGAGCTGGTGATCGCCACCGACGCCGACCGCGAAGGCGAGATGATCGCCCGCGAGATCATCGACCTGTGCGGCTATCGTGGACCCATCCAGCGGCTGTGGCTGTCGGCGCTCAACGACGCGAGCATTCGTAAGGCGTTGGGCGCGCTGAAGCCGTCGAGCGAGACGCTGCCGCTGTACGCCGCGGCGCTCGCGCGCTCCCGCGCGGACTGGCTGGTCGGCATGAACCTGAGCCGCCTGTTCACCCTGCTGGGGCGTCAGGCCTGCTACGACGGTGTACTCTCGGTCGGCCGAGTGCAGACACCGACGCTGGCCCTGGTGGTCACGCGCGACCGCGAGATCGCGGGCTTCGTCTCGGTGCCGTTCTGGAGTATCGAGGTCAGGCTATCGGCAGGCGGACACAGCTTCCTCGCCACCTGGATCGCCGCCGACGGCTGCAGCGATGATGCAGGCCGCTGCCGGCAGCAGGCGGTGGCCCAACACGCCGCCGATCGCCTGCGCGCAGCCGGCAGCGCCCAGGTGGTCGATGTCGCAACGGAGCGCGTGCGTGAGGCGCCACCGCTGCCCTTCGACCTGGGTACGCTGCAGGAGGTGTGCTCGCGGCAACTCGCCCTGGACGTGCAGGAGACACTGGACATTGCCCAGTCCCTTTACGAGACGCATAAGGCGACGACCTATCCGCGCTCGGATTCGGGTTACCTGCCCGAAAGCATGCTCGCCGAAGTGCCGGCCGTACTCGCCGCCGTGCTCGCCACCGATCCCAGCCTGCGCCCGCTGCTGGAGCAGCTCGACCGAACGCAGCGCTCACGCGCCTGGAACGACAGCAAGGTGTCAGCCCACCACGGCATCATCCCGACGCTGGAGCCGGCCAACCTGGCGGCCATGAGCGACAAGGAGCTGGCGGTCTACAAACTGATCCGCGCGCACTACCTCGCGCAGTTTCTGCCGCATCACGAGTTCGATCGCACCACGGCGCAGTTGCGTTGCGGCGGGCAGCCCCTGCAGGCCGTCGGCAAGCAGGTGATCGTCCCCGGCTGGCACCAGGTGCTGGCCGTACCAGAAGCGGACAACGCCGATGGTGAAGCAGCCCCGCGCAGCCAGGTGCTGCCGGCGCTGCACGAAGGATTGTCTTGCCAGGTCGAACACGTCGATCTGAAAGCCCTCAAGACCCAACCGCCAAAACCCTATACCCAAGGCGATCTGATCAAGGCCATGAAAGGCGTCGCCAAGCTGGTCACCGATCCGCGTCTGAAGCAGAAGCTGAAAGAGACCACCGGCATTGGCACCGAAGCCACCCGTGCCAGCATTATCAAAGGCCTGCTCAAGCGCGGCTACCTGCTCAAGAAAGGTCGCTCCGTGCGGGCCTCCGACGCGGCGTGCACGCTGATCGATGCGGTGCCCGTGGCCATCACCGATCCCGGCACGACCGCCGTCTGGGAGCAGGCCCTGGACATGATCGAAGCCGGCGAGATGACGCTGGAGACCTTCGTCGCCAAGCAATCCATATGGATCACTCAACTGGTGCAGCAGTACCGCGCGGCCACCCTGGCCATCAAACTCCCCGAGGGCCCCGCCTGTCCGCTGTGCGGCAGCGCCACCCGCCAACGCACCGGCAAGACCGGCCCGTTCTGGTCCTGCGGCCGCTATCCCGATTGCAAAGGCACCCTGCCCATCGAGAATGGCCGGCAGACCAGCGCCAAGCGCAGCACCTCGCGCAAGCCGCGGAAGATCTCGAATTAGTTCGCCGGCCCCGCTCCCCATCGTATCGACCACGATCGATGCGCACACCTCGCGCCCGCGGGGAACCCAGCACGCCCCCTCCTTCTGCAACGCGTGCCCGTCGCCAGCGTGTCGCTGGGTCGACGAGAAGGCTGACTCATCCAGCGTCCGTATACCCGGACAGGTTGATCTGCTGAGTGTCGCGATGAAGGGTCCCCTGGTGCCTTGCCTCGATAAGAGGACGAGACATCAGGAGACCCTTCGGGTCGACGGTATTCAGTGCCGGCGCCCACCGGCGAAACAACGGGTTCCTTTTGTGCGCGGATGTGTGCCAAAGGATGTCGACCCCAGCCACGACAAGGGTCGAGTGCAATCGCTGCGACAGCGGATGGCTTCGACGACGGCCACGCCCTGCATCAGCGCACAGGTGGTGTCTTGCTCGATAGCCGAAGGCCCAGGTCTTCGGCTCCTTTTCTCCTGCCTACCCGAAACCGCCGGTTCAGCGAGCGCATCGCCGCCGAGCCCATGAACAGGAGATAACCCAATGCACCCTCAACCCCACACGCCTCCACTGCAGTACGGCAGCGTCTGCAGCGGCATCGAGGCCGTCAGCCTCGCCTGGCAACCACTCGGTCTGGAGCCAGCCTGGTTCGCCGAGATCGAAGCGTTTCCCTGTGCAGTCCTCGCCCACCACTACCCCGACGTCCCCAATCTCGGAGACATGCAGCAGATCGCCGCCCAGGTACTCGCCGGCACCGTACCGGCACCGGACATCCTGGTCGGTGGAACCCCGTGCCAATCGTTCAGCATCGCCGGTACCCGCCATGGGCTGGACGATCCGCGCGGTGCCCTGACCCTCAGCTATGTGGAGCTCGCCAATGCCATCGATCAAGCCCGCCTCGAAACCCGCCGCCCGCCGGCAGCACTCGTCTGGGAAAACGTACCAGGTGTCCTTAGCGACCGAGGCAATGCCTTTGGATGCCTGTTGGGCGCACTGGCCGGCGAAAGCAGTCCGCTCGAACCGCCAGGGACCAGGTGGTCGCACGCAGGTTGTGTGTCTGGACCCCGCCGTCGCGTTGCGTGGCGGCTGCTCGACGCCCAACATTTCGGCGTCGCCCAACGCAGGCGTCGCGTGTTTCTTGTGGCAAGTGGTCGAAACGACCTTGATCCCGTCCAGGTACTTTTTGAGTCAGAAGGCCTGCACGGGCATTCTGCGTCGTGCTACGCGCCGTGGAAAAACGCTGCCACCGCTGTTGCACCTGGCGCTGCAGCAGCAGGCGACTATGCCAGCCTGAACCAGGCCTATGGCGAGATCGCGATGACGGTCTGCTTCGGCGGAGGAAAAACCCTTGGCCCGATCGATGTGGCGGCCTGCCTGACGGCCGCCTCCGGCCCCAAGAACGACTTCGACGTCGAAACCTTCATGGTGCAATCGGTGGCCGGAGCCATCAGCCACACCCTGGATACCGCCAACGGCGGCAAGGGTTGCGGAGAAGATGGCACCGGCAAGGGCGTCCCCGTCGTCGCGGTTTATTCACCACAAGCAGTGGCCTTCGCGCAGAACTCCCGTGGCGAGCTGCGCTTGGAATCAGGTCACGGCCAACTCTGCGGAGCGCTGTCGACCGGAGGTGGCAAACCCGGCCAGGGCCTGCCCATGATCGCCAGTGTGTCGCTGCGTGGCCGTGAGCATGGTCTAGCCGCCGAGCTGGGTAACAGCATCTCGCCGGCGCTGCGCGCGTGCAGTGGTGGCGGCGACAAGGGCCACGTACTGGCCCCCGACTACGAGGCCCACTTTCTCTACACGCAGAAAGCAGCAGATGCCGCAGATTGGTCGCCTTGGCGCGTGCGGCGGCTGATGCCCGTTGAGTGCGAACGCCTGCAGGGAATGCCCGACAACTACACCCAGGTACCGTATCGCGGCAAACCCGCCGCCGATGGTCCTCGCTACAAAGCCATTGGCAATTCGATGGCGGTGCCTTGCGTCGCCTGGTTGGGTCAACGATTGCAGCAGGCATTGGCATAAACGTGGCGACCACCGTTTTCCCATAGTCTCGTGACCACACCGATGTGCGCCGCGATCCTTTTCGCAGGTATCGCTGCCTTGGTAGCGCTCCCCGACAGCCCCGGTCTTCAAGGCTGTACTGCAGCTCTGCAGCGACCGGACCAGTCCGCTCAGCATCACCTCTTGCGGACGCTCGCCATCCCTGGGCGTCGATGCCCCCTTATCCCTCGCCATCGCCTGCGCTCGCCCTGCGTGAGCTCCTTTCGTTCATGTGCCCTCGGCACACCCTCTATCAGGAGTCATCCCATGAGTACCATTTGTCTCAAGACCAACCAGAACCGCTTGATCGCCAACCTGCGGCACGCGTTCACCCCGCACTCCATGCTCGGTGAGCTGCTGCAGAACGCGCGCCGCGCGCAGGCCAGCCACATCCAGATCATCGCCGACGGCAGTACCCTCATCGTCAGTGACGACGGCAGCGGTATCGCCGATCTTCAAACCTTGATCTTCATCGCCGAGTCCGGCTGGGATCACGAGCTGAAAGAGCGGGAGAACGCCTTCGGTCTCGGCGTCCTGTCGACCCTGTACTTCGCCGAGCATCTATCGGTGCATTCAGGTAACCAGGGATTCAATGCCGCTACGGCGACCATCATCCGCGGCGACGCCATCGAGGTATATCCCGAACCTTCGCGTGTCGGCACCGAGATCCGATTGGACGGTGTGCAATCACCGCAAACCAACCTCACCTTGCCGCAATGGGTCGAGCATCAGCTCAAGACACTGTGCGAGGCTTTTCCGGTACGGGTATCGCTCAACAATGTCGACATCGCCCGCCCGCTAGCGGATGCGAGCCTGCCATGGCGGCAGACGCCAATAGGCCGGGTTCTGCTCGACCTCGACGCATCACCGACACAATGGCGGTGCTTTCTCCAGGGCTTGCCCATCGGCAGGATTCCAGCTCTCTCCAAGCATCAGATCGTGCTATTGCGCGACGACATGGTCGCCCGCCTGCCAGATCGTCAGCACCTGCTCAACGAGGCGGAGGATCACCAACGCATTCAAGCGGCGATCAGGGAGACCTACCGGCAAGCGCTGCGCGAAGCCAAGGGGCGGTTGGCTGCCAGCGAGTTCGTTGAGCTGTATGCGGAAACCTGCCTGTCTTCGTCGAACGCTGACCTGCTCAACGATGTGCCATTTGCTCCGCGCGCCTGGTTCCGCAACTGGGAAGACAACCCAGCGGGATACCACCGCTACTGGGAACGCTATCCGCTGAATGGAATATCGGCCCGCGCGGCGCTGGAGGAAACAGGCGTCTGGTCCATCGACAGCGACGGGGAAAATGACCTCGCCGTGGAAACCTATCTGGAGGCGCGTCAAGCCTTTCTGCTGGAGGAGCATCGTCTCGATGCGAATCACTGGCTGACGCACATGGTCAAGACCGTGACGCCGGATCAGGTAGGTGTCTGGCACGGCACAATCCTCCACAGCGAGAGCTGCCCACCCCTGGCAGAGTGCATCGAGCTGGCCCTGGTCGACACCCTGATCGTCAGCCTGGAAGGCGAGCCTGGTGAGTATCCAGTGGATGCGTTGCGCAAGGATGACACGCTCTACCTGACACCGAACGCCGGCAGCGTCACGGAGCTCGTTTCCGACTACATCTTCGATGACCGCTATGACGAGGGTCGAGAGGATGAAGACGCGCAAACACTCGCCACCTTCATCGCCGTAGGCTGCTCGCAAAACCCCGCCCAGGTTGTCAGGGCGCTGCTGCCAGATGCGCTGTGCCAGCGTTCCCTACCGAAGCTGGCCGGGGCGGTCGTACAGCTGATCTTCGACGGCAACGGCAAACTGCTGGAGGTCACGGCCTGACCTGTCCCATGAACGCTCCTTCGGGAGCGTTCTTTTTTCCCGCCAGAACACACCAGCATGCGCCGCTCGCTTCCTCCTTCAATCAGGGGGCTGCCGGTTTCCCATTTCCCGCTGACGCACTCCCCTCGCCGCTCGAAGCTGCTCCCCATGTGTCGTCGACCTCGGTCGACACCATGCCCGCAGCACGGGTCCTCGGCTGCACCGTGGAGTCCTCCGCGCCGACCCAACCAGTCCGTTTCGCACCGTGCCTACGGATGAGCGCCCACGGGTGCCGGTGCTTCCACTTCAACCGGGAGGTTTTCATGCCCAATGCGTCTTCATCCACCCCACTCAGCGTCGATCAGGCTCGCGCCGAATCCGTCGGCTACCTGGCCTTGGCCTACCTTGGCGAGCGCCGGCCCCTTCAGGTGCTCCGTAGCGGTGCCGGTTACTACATCGGCACCGCCGACGAGGACGGGCCGGTATCGCGCGAGTCCATCGAGTACTTCCGTTCGTTCCACGCGGCCAACCAGGCCCTGACAACAGGGGACTGGCAACAGCACCTCCAGTCCTGACCCCTACCCATCGGGAGAACATCATGAACCCGTCCTTACCCCAAGACGTACTTGATCAGATCGCGCGGGAAATCCTGCACTTCGACCATGCACCAGCAGCCTTTTTGGAAGCCTGGAAACGAGGCATCCAAATCGCCGGTGT
>Ga0228664_1000461_pt1 | contig 24350 bp, 29 predicted proteins | sample 78DmetaG_FD_183029 | JGI IMG/M metagenome (GOLD analysis project Ga0228664, IMG submission 183029) | Seawater microbial communities from Monterey Bay, California, United States - 78D | ecosystem: Environmental > Aquatic > Marine > Coastal | place: USA: California | collected 2016-09-26 | reverse complement strand
GCTATTTTTATCAAATAAATTCAAACAAAATTTTATAAAATAACTTTGCTAAACTTTGGCAAAAATAACAAAATTAAACAGTTTCAAATCTATAAATTAGATAATTGGTTTTTCAGAGGTTCCTTTAGAGAATAACCCAAATACTCTAAAGGCAGAAGTAATAGAAGAAGCCTTGTATTATGATACAGATGAAGAAATTAAAACTTTCTTTTCCGACCTCTTAACTCACGGTTGCGTAAGTGGAATGATTGGAAAACTCATCTATTACACAGATACTCATAAATTCTATGATAAGTATTATTGCGAAATTGAAGAACTCCGTTTTGAATATCAAGAATCCATAGGAGAATCTTTAAATCTAGACCACGACCTTAAAAATATTCTTGCTTGGTTTGGTTTTGAAGAAACTGCTTACAGATTAGCAAGTGAGCTAGAAATAGAGGTTTAAAAACCTCTATTTCCTTACTTTTTCTTTTTCGTTGCTTGGCTAAGCACACTCCCTGCAAGGCTTTTAATTCCTTTAGAAGTGGCTTTTGACCTCAAAGATTGAGAAGCCTTGCTTGCCAGTTTTGAAGAAGATTGTTTACAATTTTTTTTCATAATATTTTTATAAATTAGGTAAGTTATCCAAGTTATTTTTAGGGTCGCCATCAGCAACAGTGCGTAAGTATTTCCCTTTAGCACTATCGTCAATCACTTCTATTTTACTTTTAGTATAGCAAGTAGGATTTTGAGAATAATACACATAAGTATTATTTTCTATTTGCCTTATTGCTTCGGCTTTAGAAATTGGAGACCAATATTCACTTGGTTTTCCAATTGCAGTAATATCTCCATCCTCATCTTTTTGAGAATGGGTAATAATTCTTTCGGTAGTCATTTTAAAATAAAATTAAGTTAATAAAAAATATACGCAACAACAAAAGTATTGTTAGTATGATACTTTTATAGAGTTATAAAAATACTTTGTCAATACATTATTTTTTTATTGTTATTACAATAAATTGAACTAATATTAGAATTAATGTTTTAACTTAAATTAGCTTAATAATGAATAAAACCTTTGGACAGAAAATTAAGGAAAAAAGGAAAGAGTTAAAGATGACATTAGAAGAATTGGGAGAAAAAATTTCTTCTACTAAAGCTTATGTTTGGGAGCTTGAAAATAAGAGCAATGCTCGTCCTTCTGCTGACAAATTATTAAAAATAGCTGATGCCCTTAGTGTGTCGCCAGAATTTTTAATTAATGATGATTTAGAGGAACAGGATGAGAATTTAGAAGATGTGGCATTTTTTAGAAAGTTTAAAAAATTAAGCAAAAATGATAAAGAGGTTCTAAAGCGTTTTGCGACTTCAATGCCAACAAAAGATGACAAACAGTAATATTATTAAGCCGATACCTCAGGCAAATCAACTAGTTAAAATATGGCGTAATTATGGAAATAATACCTATCCAATAAATGTAAAAAATATTATTGATGGTTTTGTAAATCAAAAATTTAGCAATGAAAAGCTTACAATATATTCTCAAAAATTAGATAGTATTGAGGGAGCTTTAATAAAGAGCGAAAATAGCAATGAATGGTCTTTACTGTACAATAGCAATATTGTAAATACTGGTAGGCAGAATTTTACTATTGCACACGAATTAGGACATTATCTATGTCACAGGTCTTTACAAAATAGTTTTAATTGTGGAGATAAGGAGTTTTATCAATCTAGTCTAGAATTAGAAAAGGATGCAAATATATTTGCATCTTATTTATTGATGCCAATAGATGATTTTAAGGTTGAAATAGAAGGGCAAATTATTGATTTTGATATTTTTAAGCATTGTGCTGATAAATATCAAACTTCTTTAATAGCAACGATTATAAAATGGCTAGAATTTACAACTGAATATGGGGTTTTTATAGTCTCTGTAGATGATTTTGTTCTTTGGTCAAGGTCAAGTAATTCTATTTATAAGAAAGGTATATATTTTAAGAGTGGTACGGAATTGCCAAAAGAGAGTTTTGTAGTTCAAAAGAAAGATTATACCTTTCTAGAAAATCATATATTAAAAAGTGGAGTATGGAACGCAAAATATCCTGTAAAAGAATTTTCTTTTCATTCAGAAAGTTATGATAAAACTTTTACTCTATTAATTTATCAAGATATAGAAGATGGCTATTTTGATAAAGAAGAGGAGCAAGAAGATTGTACTACTTACTTTAATAGATTTAGCACTAGGTAAACATTATACAAAGTTTTTTCATAAAATTTTCTTTAAATTAACCTCGCTTCCTTTTTCTCCGTAAGCCAAATTATAAAATCCTAAACTTTCCTGCAAATATTCATCTTTTAAAACTGGATTATTAATATTTTCTGCCATACCAAAAAACAATAAAGAAGATAAAAAATTTACATTTTTATCAAAATTTTCAAAATCATATTTTTGATTTTCAATAAATAAATCATCCCTCAAAACCTCGTGAATTTTAATTTTATCACTATATCAAAATAGCCTATCTATTTTGTTTATATAGTGATTTTGAGCCTTGCTCCAATCATAAATATTTCATTCATTAATAATAAAAATTCAACTATCCGTTTCAATGCTTTTATCTTTTACGGATATTAAATTTTTATCAAACCCCTCTCAATTTTCTTGGGTAGAAAATTTATTTAACTCATAAACTTCTCAATTAAAATCAAAGCCTATATGGGAATTATCAAGCGATTCTCATTGAGTAAGATTTTCTGATTTATTTTCTTCTTCGTTTTGATTTGAAACTTCGGATTTTAGCAAAGATATTTCTTCTTTTACCTCTAAAATAATTTGCTCTTTTATGGGTTCTAATTCTTCATAATCAATATTTTCTTCTTGTGAAATTGAAATATCATTTGCCTCAAAATCATAAAAAGCGACCTCCTCCATTTTGTCATTTTTAAGAAATATTTATCATATTTTATCATTATTTCTAAAATATCACAAAATTATTTCTTACATTCTGATACTGCAAATTTATAAGCGGTTTTTAAATCCTTATAACTTCTGCTAGAATTTCCCCTTTTCCTGCCATTTTCACAAGACACTTTCCAACCATAAGAATAACGCAACTCTGCAATTTTTTTGGTTCTATTATAATAAACATCTTTTTTGCTCTTGCTTATGTCTTCTATGTAATATTTGCCTGCAAAAGCATTTTGAGACAAAATAAATAGAAAAACTGAGGTAAAAAATACTCTTAACATAGATAGACATAATTAATTTTGAGAAAGCACTAAATATTATTTCGTATAAATCTAAAAATCAAGATAAAACTAAATGTAGTTCTATGGTTAAGGGCAGATAACCGCAATACTATTTTATTTATTAACTAAATAATATTGCGTATGAACAACGACATAAAGAAGGATTTTGGCGATAAAGTTCGCTATTATCGCAAGCTTAAAAACCTTACTCAAAGCCAATTATCAGAACGAATAAATAAGACGGAAGAAACGGTCTCAAATATTGAAAGAGGAATCACTTCAACAGGAATAGAGTTGATACAGGTTTTAGCAAATGCTCTTGATGTAAAGACAAGAGATTTGTTCAATGAAGATGATATTATAGCTCCCTATTTAGATAAGGAAAAAATAGATTTATCACGAGAAATTATCAGGCTTCTTGGCTCAAAAAGTAAAAAATATATGAAATCCATTATTAATATTCTAAATGGAGAATAGTCAATCTTGGTATGATGAAAAAGAGAAACATATATGTTAAAATTTAAATGGCTTTAAATAGCCATTATTTTATTTGTTTAATTCATAAATTATGAATACAAAAACAAAAGAGGTTTTGACCTCAAAAGCTCTCAATAAGAGGGGTGGTGCTAGTAAAAATATTTTATATCTTAATTGAAGATTGCCTATGGAAATTTTGACAAAAAAAGAGCTTTCCCACACATTATGGGGAAATATCAAAAAAGAGCGAGGCAAAACAGATTCTAAAATAATCAGAAAAAAGGAGGAGGCAGATAATAAAAATCTACCTATTATAAACAAAGACAAAATCTTTGTTTTTTTATTAAGAAAAATTTTTAAATTTCTTCCACAAAAGGTTTTAAATCTACTTTATAGAAAAATAGGAGAAAAATCATATTCTCAAGAAAGAGGAATCAAGAAAAAACCTTATTTTCAATTCCGCATCCCTGCCCTGCTTTTATCCTCCGTTTTTTTCTCATTCCTTATTTCCTTGCTCGTAACAATATTATTTATTACTCAAAAAGCTCACGCAACACAAATAGAAGTTGTGGGGTGGGATAGTGAAGCCGTAGGCTCTGTTATAGCTCCAATTCTAGGTAAAATTGGTTTTCTTTTCATTCTTTTTATGGCGGTAAGGTATGCTTGCAAAACTGTTCATATTGATTTTCCTGCCTGCATATTACCAAAGAAAATAATCAAAAATGAAAAAGGGCAAGATATGGTAAGAGTTAATAGAGACTCATTTGCTAGCTTTATTTTCTATTGCGTATATTGGATATTTAGAAGTCTCTATTTAGTTTTTATAAAATGGACATTTCAAGCAATACAGCTCCCTATTATGTTTTTACTTGGTCATTCACAAGAAAACCATAGACCAGACGGCTTTATGAGTTCTATATCAAGATTATTCCTAATAAATCCCTTCAATAAAGGATTATTACTTAATGGAAATAGAGATAGAATATCAGAAGAAAACTCATTTACTCACTCAATAATTTTAGCCCCAACAGGTGGAGGGAAAACAAGCTCGTTTATTATTCCAAATATTTTTACCCTAGATAATTGTTCAATGCTCGTAACAGATTTAAGCGGAGAGCTCTATAAAAAGACCAGTGGACATATGAGGGAAAAAGGGTTTGATATTAAAATAATTAATCCAACCGACCTAAATTTAAGCAATAGATATAATCCCCTATCTTCCGTCAAAACTCACAAAGATATTTTAGATACAGCAACTATTTTGATAACATCAGCAGACCCAAATCCAAAAGACCCTTTTTGGAATAATGGGGCTAAAAAAATGCTAGAATTAGTTATTACCGCATTGGTAGAACAGAGAAAGAAGCTCAAAAATAGCGGAGTAAAAGACTATAATAAATATTGCAATCTTGCCAATTTGCGAAACCTATTAAATAACTTTGGAAGCAAAGGAAAGCTCATTGAAGCCTTTATTAGAAAACACGGCGTAACAGAAAACGGATTTAATAAAACCCTCAAAGAATGGCAGGGATTCACAAGTGGAAATGAGAAAACAACACAAGGTTTTCTTTCTACCGCCCTAACCGCTCTTGCGATTGTAGGAAATGATGATATAGCCAAACTTACGGCAAATAATGAAATTGATTTTAACCAAGTCAGACATCAAAAAACTATAGTCTATTTGCAAATCCCACAGCAAAGCCTAGATACTTACGGATTTTTCTTAAATTTGTTCTATTCTAGGTTTTTTTCATCTTGTTTTCATTCCAACGATACAAGCACGCTTCCAGTATATTGCCTATTAGATGAAGCAGGACATACAAGAATCCCTAACCTTGCAACGATTATTACCACTATAAGAAAATATAGAGTTTCTATATCTCTTATTTTGCAATCAATTACACAATTAGAAACTGCCTATGGAGATAGTCAGGCAAAAACTATTATGGATGGAGGGGTAACATCTAAAATATTCTATGCAGGTTTAGATTTAGAGACTTGCCAAAGATTAGAAAAAATACTTGGCACAGTAGAGAGAGAAAAAGAAGAAGTGACAACCGATAATGAGGGCGTAAGAACCACAAGAAAAAGAGTTGTCAGAGAGTCATTGATGGATATGCAATATATTATGAGGATGAAAGACAGGTCAGCTATTTATTTATTCAAAAATAAAAAGCCTACTTTTCTATGGTTAAAGCCATATTTTACCCATTTTCTATTTAAAAAATATTCTGAAAAATCGCCTTATGTTCCCTATTACACAAGGTCAAATGACAAGGTGGAATATATTGATTTTGGATTTTGAAAAAAGAAAGAAGTAAAAATTGATACAAAAAATATGAGCAAGGAAACGCAAGGTTTAATAGATATTTTTAAATCAAAAATTATTCAAATTCACTTAAATAAGAAATTTGAAGATATAAGCGATTCCTTAAAGTTTTTTATAAAAAAGAGGGTTAAAAAGATTATGGATAAGCCAATATATACTGATTGCTTGAAATATATTAGGGAGTCGGTGGTTTATGATATAAATAATATTTTAACCCCTATAAAGCCAAAGAAAACATTTTTTGAGAGTTATAGCGATATGTGTAATTATAGAGCTAAAAATTGAGATGATGAGGATTTATTCAAGGTTAATAATTTTTGAAATAGCTATACAAAAATGTGTGATGAGAGATATAGAAAGGATGAAAAACTTTAGAGTAATTTTTTGATTTAATTGAAAATAGAAATTATTATTTAAAGATGAATATTATGAAATTGAATATGAATAGATTATGAACATCCCTACCCTAATATATTATATAATGATACTAGGTATCTTTGTTTTTCTAAGCAAAGTTATCTATTACATTTGTTTAGCTAATTTCATAAGGTCAATAGTAGGGGTAATTTTTATCCTAGTATCGCTTGCGTTTGCACTTAATGGAGAATGGCAAGAGGCAGGAGTGTTCTTTGGTTTGTCCATAGAATTTTTACGAAAATTCTATCTTTATACCAATACATACGAATTTAGAAACGATAAGCAACATATAAATAATGTGATAGGCATAATATTAAAGCCTATCGCATTATTTTTGCATTTAGGAACAAAGGCAGGTCAATATGCGGTAAGTGTCGTTGATGGCACAGTTTCAGCAAAGAAAGAACTAGAAAGAGAAAGGGCGGATTTTGAAAATGAAAAACAATCCTTTGAAGCAAAAAAACGAGAATATGAGGAAGAATGGGAAGATATTAAAAAAGCTTGGGATGAGTTAATACGAGAACGAGAAGAATTTGAGCGACATAAAAGCGGAGAATCTAGCGGTAAGAAAAAAGATTATTCCAAAAGTGAAGGCTACCAAAAAAGCAGGTCAAAATCTCAAAAATCAGAACAAACAAAGAGTAAACAAAAAACAGGAAGATTTTTTAAAGAATTTGCTAAATTTAACCTTGATAATCCAAGTAAAAATAATGCTTATGAGATTTTAGGGATAGATAAAAATGCAAGCAGGAGAGAAATATTAGTAGCTTACAAAAATCTTATGATGAAATTTCACCCTGATAAATTCGCTAGTGAAAGCTTGGATAAGGTAAAAGAGGCTAATAGAATCGCGGTATTGTTAAATTCAGCTAGGGAGAGGTTGGTTTAATTATTTTGATTCTTGTAATTATACATTAAGATTAATATGAATTTATTATATAAAATATAAATATGGATAACAAATTGATAGACATTGGACTCGGTATTTTGCAGTCACCTACAAAAGGTAGGTATAAAACTATGCAAATAAATGGCAAGAAACACTATCGTTTTTTAAATAATTTATATTTACCTTGTAAAACAGACCTCCTTTCTAAGGAGCAGGTTATTATTACCAATAGATTTAGAGAAAAGAACTTTAAAATTGATTCTCAGTTTGAATACAATGTAAAAATTAAAGAAATATTTAAATTTATATTATCCAAGTTCAATAACCCATCTGTGCTTGAAATAGGGGCTGGAAGATTTCCTTTAATAAATAAAAAAGATGATTACACAATAGTTGATATAGATAAAGAAATTAAAACTTATTTATTGGAGAATAATCAACATTGCATCTTAGAAGAGGAGCTTAATACATTAAAGTCGAAACATTACGATATTTGTATTGCTTGTTTTGTATGTCATTTTTGCATCTCTCCTAAAGCCATTGAATCATATAAAAACATTCTAAAAGATGACGGTATAATAATTTTTAATGTTATTACTCACGATTCCAATATTAAAACAAATATATTATCTGAATTCACTTCTAAATATGGTTTTGTAGGAAAATCCTTAAATATGGATAAATTTTATAAAAAATCAGATACTATTTTCTTTCTTACAAAAGATAAGCAAAATCCAAATTTTACACACTTAGTCTCCGAAACTAACAAATTTATAGAAAAATCATTATGAGTAAAATGAATATTAAAGGATGTGAAAACCTAACGCTAGAAAAGTGTGTGGAAAAAGTACAAGCATCTATTGTCGCCTTGGAAAAGTCTAACAATAAAACGCAAGAAGTAGTAGGTAGTTGGGAAAATTCTATTGATACACTTTCAGCTATACTTTCTGGAACCAGTATATTCCTTGGATCTTTAGCAATTTTAGTAGGTGTTGCTACCGCATATGCTTTCATTGCAGTAAAGGCGGCAATAAATTCCTCAAAAAAAGCTAAAAAAGTGTTTGAAGAGAAGTATAAGGAAACTGAAAATTTAAAAAAAGATTATAAATATCAAACATATTATCTAACGGCAGAAATGTACTATAATATGTCTTACTTTGAAACTGCCCTTTCTTATTATAAGCTTGCTGACAACATAATTCCCAATAAAATTAAAAGTATTAAGGCTATAATAAGATTGCTTAATTATATGGATAGGTGCGAAGAAGCTTTAGATAAAATAAGGAGCTATGAGGAAAATCAACCCACAATATATAAATCATTATTGCGTCATAAGGCATTCATTGTACGATTTAATCAGGAGTATGATGATTGTAAGGCTGACAACATTGAAATGTTAATTAGCGTTTTTAAAGAAGAAGTTAATAAAAAAGAACAGAGAGATTTATGTAATGCCATTGGAATACTATATAGAGACTTAGGAGTAGATTACTATGAAAAATCAAGTGAATATCACAAGAAAGCCTATTTAATGAATGATAAAGACCCAATATCTTTGTACTTATATGCTATTTCGAGAGCTTTATTTGACCAGGATATGCAGTCCTGCAAAGAAAGGATTATAAAAAGTTGTACGTTCGCAAAAGAGATGTATCAGAAGAGAGAACTCAAAAAAATATGGTTGGATACGATAGAACTATCTTTAGCTATTATTAAAAATGAGGAAACAAACCTGATACAAGAAAAAATAAATGAGCAAATCCAAGGTTACAACTACCTTAAAGAAACTATTAATTCTAACACTAATTCAATTATAAAGATACTTGAAGAGCGAGGTGACAATGAGGCTAGTTTAGAGAGTAGTCAAGATTAATAAATTTAAAAAGAGAGAAAGAGGTTTTTAGCCTAAGACCATCTTTATTCAAAGAATGATAATAATCTCTCCATCTATTAGAGTGATAGGAAGCAAGTTGCTATCAATTTAAATATCGATTATAAATCTCTCTCCCACTTTTCCTAAAACCTACTTGACTTAAAAAGATATATAAATATTCTTTTATATGTTTTAAACATTTAAAAACCTATAATATATCTTTTTAAACTTAAATTATGACAGAAAAGAAAATTACTATTTGGACAAAGAAAGGTGGTTGCGGAAAGACTAATATAGCAGGAGAGCTTGCTTTAAGGCTTGAATACCCTGCCATTACAAATGAGCAAGAATCTATGCTCTCCGTTATTATGCCAAAAGATAGGCTTAAAATGTTGGAGCCAAACGAAGATGTCCCAAATTTTGATTGTGGTATGGTATTTGATTTTGGGGGATATATAGACGCTAGAATTATTGAAGCGTTAAAGCAGTCTGATTATATACTAGTCCCTACCCTACCCGAAGTTTCAGAGATACAAAGTTGTATTAGCACTATTCAAGCAATTAAGAAATACAATAAAAATATTGTAGTCATAGCAAATAAGACAGAAGCAAAAGAGGATTTTGAAACAATACAGGAAGCAATAAAGCAGATTGGAGACTACCCTGTGTTTGAAATAAAGAAATCAAGAGCTTTGCCAAATCTTTACACAGAAAAGAAATCTATCAAGCAACTTATGGAGGAAAGTCCCCTACTCCGTTATAGCTATAGAAAGGTATCGAAGCAATTTGATGACTTAATAAAATACCTTATTAAGTAGTTTTTAAATGTTAAAAACATATTTTAACATTTAAAAACTTGATTTATAATTTTAAAACATTAAATTAATGTTAATTACATTTTTAAACATTTAAAAAATTATTATGACTAATAAAGCTAAAAATTTCTCTTTTGACACGGAAGAAAAGGATATCTTTGCAAATCAACCAAAAGGAAAAAGAAATGTAGGAGGAAGACCCACAAAAAAAGATGAAGAAAAACTGTCTATACAAAAGACTATTAAATTTACTACAGAAGAAAACGAGGCACTAATAAGGGATTTTGAGAGGGCAAAGACTCAATTTACTTCTTTTGCCAGTTATCTAAGATATTTAATCTTTAGTGGAAAAAGAAATATACAATAGTTGTTTTTAGTTATTTATTATATGTTTTAAACATTTAAAAACCTTTTATAAGATGAAAAAAGTATCTCATTAATTTAGATTATGAAAAAGAAAATTACCCAGTATGAACAAGAGCCAGTACAAGTGGACTTGTTTAATTACTATGGACTTAAAACAAAATACTCAAACACCATAGAGCTTTATGAGTCTATGCCAAAGTATTTTTATGGAATGCAAAAAAGAAGCATAGCAAAAGACATAAAGGCTGAAATATTACCAATTCTTGAGAGAAGCTTTGTTTTTAGAGAGAGAAATTACAAATTATCTGTCATACCTGCAAAAATTAAAGATGATAAAACAGGAATCACAAAAGAATATTATCCATCCAAAAGGGAGGAAATAGTGGAAGACATTTTGAAAAAAATGGCTTTTCAGGGCAGGGGGATTTATTTTGATGATTTATTCGGAATAATGTTCTCTTTGAGAGAGATAGAGCAGGAATTAAAGAAGTATGGACATAGATATAAAAGGAGCGAGATAAGACAAGCTATTTTAATAAATAGCAGGGCTACATTATCAGTAGTATCAGAAGATAATAAAATTCAATTAGAATCACATTTTTTTGAAACTGCAATATTAGGGCAGAAAGTACAAAAAGGGGCTAAGGTAAGCAATGAACAATATACCCTAGTAAGATTCAACACTCTTGTAACCAAATCAATAAAAGATAAAACTCTAAGAAATATTAATATAGATACCTGCTTACAATATGATAATCCTGTTGCTAGGTATTTACACAAAAGAATTTCACACCATTTTCAAGCAGACAAATTTGGAACAAGGGCTTTTCGTATGAAATTAAGCACTATTGTAAATGATAGTGGTATGCCAAAGAGCAAAACATTAAGAAAAGATTTTGAAAGGGTAAAAGAAGCTATAGAGGAGATGCAGGAAATACAAAGTATAGCAAAGTTTACGATGGAGAAAATGTATGCAGAGAAACCAAAGAATAAGATAGTAGATTATATGGTTTATATTATACCAAGCTCAACCTTTACAAGTGAGATTATACAGGCAAATAAAGAAAGTAATAGAATAAAAGCTCTCCCAAGTAATTAATGTTAATAAATATGAGGGAAAAAGGGAACGAAATATGAGGGAAAAAGGGCGAGAGTTAAAAAACACCCCTCTAGATATGAGGGAAAAAGGGAGGAAATTCTAAAAAAAACTAAAAAATCACACAAAATTCTCTTAAAAATATGAGGGAAAAGGAGATAGTTTTTTAAAAACTGCTTTTAGATATGAGGGAAAAAGGGTTGGAATGCAGTAAAATGTTAATAAATATGAGGGAGAATGGGTTTGTTTTAGAGGTATATGAGGGAAAAAGGGCGAGATAGATGAGGGAAAAAGGGAACGAAATATGAGGGAGAATGGGCTAGAATTTTTTGCAAAATCCTTATATTTAAAGGAATGCAGGGACATTTTCTAAAAAGACCCCTTTTCTTTAACCTTTTTTATTAATCTATTATTCTTTTTCTTTAAGCTTGATAACTCCAAAATGTTAAAAAAACCAAAAGTAATTCGCTTCGCTCATAGATTTAATCTAAAAACTAAATTGAGTTCGCTAAAGCTCACAAATATTTATTACTTAAAAATTAAGTAAATATAAATCAAAAAATCTTCTCCACTTCTTTCAGACAACAAACAAAAAATTTTTACAACAAAAAGAAAAAAGGGAAATTACTAGTTATGTTTTTTTGCTAAAAATTCTCTTTCTCCTCAAGAAATAATTATCCAAAAATCTAACTAACTTAACGACCATTAAAACAGTCGATAAATAATTGTATTTATTATTGCTTTTCTAGTTAGTTCCTTATACTGTTTACTAGTGTTTTAATATTAAATTATTTACTCAGTAAAAAATGAGCAAAATTTACGGATATTTGCGAACTTCCACAGATAAACAAGAGATAAAAAATCAGAAACTAGAAATTTTAGAATTTGGAAGAAAGGAAGATTTAAAGATTGATGATTTTATAGAGATTCAAATTTCCTCAAGAAAAACAACAAAAGAAAGAAGGATTGATGAATTATTAAGAAAATTAGAGGAGGGAGATACCTTGATAGCAACGGAGCTTTCAAGAATAGGTAGAAGCACAGTTGAAGTCATTACTATTATAAATGAATTAATAGAAAAAGGGGTAGATATTGTTATTGTGAAGCAGAATTTAAAAATAAACGCCTCAAATAAAAATGATATGACCTCAAAAGTTATGATTACTATGCTTTCACTTTTTGCGGAGCTAGAAAGGGATTTAATTAGCCAGAGAACAAAGGAAGCCTTAAAAACGAAGAAAGCACAGGGGCAAATTTTAGGAAAGCCAGTAGGGACAATTCAAGGGTCTATTTATGATAAAGATAAGGATAGAATTATAGAGTTATTAGGGCTTGGCTTGTCAGTTCAAAAGATAGCTCAAAAGCATTTAGGTTTAAAATATTCGTCTAGTTTGAATAATTATGTGATGAAGCGAGGATTAAGAGAGGAAGCGGAAAGATTAAGAATTAAATCTAATAATAATTAATTAAAAGATTTATGAATTTACAGCAAGCAAAAGATATTCCGATTACTTGGTTTTATAGTGATATACTAGGTTTAAGAGGAAAAAGAAGTGCAAATGATATTTTGTATTCTTCTCCTTTTAGAGATGATGGACAGCCAAGTTATTCTGTATCTATTAATAAAAATATTTCTTATGACTTTGCAACAGGGGAGGCGAGAGATTTAGTAGGCTCAGTTCAAAGTTATTATAAATTACAATCTGTTTCCGATGCTTTAAGGAAATTATCTGCTTTGACAGTTGATAGTAAACCAAAAAATAGTGCGTATTATTTGCAATCAATAGAAAGCGATAAAAATCATAACTATAAAAATAATGGCAAGGATGAGGGAAAAAGGGTTAGAATTTCAAAAGATGATAATATTTATAACGAAGCAAGAATAATAGAGGTAAAAGATTTATATTACTATCCTCTCAAAAATTACATAAAAGACATAAGAAAAGTAAATGTAGATATGGCAGGGATTTATCTTAAAGAGGTACATTATAAACTTGCCAATAATCCAAAAACATATTTTGGGCTTGGAATGGAAAATGTGTCAGGTGGATATGAAATCTCTATGTATAATACTAAAGAGAAAAAAACCTTTAAAACTGCTATAGGAAGTAAAGATATTACTTTTATCAAAGGAAAAGATGATAGCTCAAAAATAATATTAATTTTTGAGGGTAGGTTTGACTTTTTATCTCTTTTAGAAAAAGAAGGAATACAAAGATTCAATGAAGATGTAATAATATTAAATTCAATATCCTGCTATAAAAGAGCAACGGATTTTATACAAACCTCTAATAAATATAGTGAGGCTCATTTATACCTAGATAATGATGATGAGGGTAAAAAAACTTTTGCCAAAATTCAAAAATCCTTAATACCAAAAGAGCAGAGTAGGGCGGTTAGTAATAAAGTGGATAGTGGAATGAGTAGCATAGGGGATATATTAAAATTTACCTATGGTATAAGGGTTGTTGATAAATCAGATTTATATAGTGGATATAAAGATGTGAATGATTGGTGGGTTAATAAAGTTTGAAAATAGTAAAATATAGGTAGAATTAAATTTATATAAAAAATTAAAAGATATAATGATTAAAAGTAAAAGTTGTAGCTTATGAAATTTATAGATTTGTGTTCAGGAATAGGGTCAGCACATTTAGCCTTTAAAAGGCTTGATTGTGAATGTGTTGGATATTCTGAAATAGATAAAAAAGCAGAAGAAACATATAAATTATTTTTTGGAGATAGTCTAAAAAATAATGGAGATTTGATGAAGATAGATAGTGCTAAATTACCCAATTTTGATATATTGCTTGCTGGCTTTCCGTGTCAGGCATTTTCTATTGTTGGAAAAAGAGAGGGCTTTGATGATGAAAGAGGACAAATTATTTTTGGTATAAAAAAAATATTAAAAGCCAAACAGCCTAAATATTTTATTTTAGAGAATGTAAAAGGGCTGGTAAATATAGAAAATGGTAAAGTGCTTAATGTAATTATAAATGGCTTAGAAGAGCAAGGTTATAATGTTTTTAGTAAGGTTTTAGATAGTTCTGATTACGGAACTCCTCAAATGAGAGAAAGAGTCTATTTTGTAGGAATTAGAAAGGATTTAAAAAACAATTTTACCTTTCCATCTACAATTAAAACAAATATCTCAATTAAAGATTTCCTAAAAAATAATGATGAGAAATATTTATTGAAAGGTAAGGTTTATGATACTTTTACTAATAAGTATCTAAATAACAAATATAATAAAGATAAATTCAAATTAGATGATTTATTAAAAGAAGAGTATCTTGTATTAGATACAAGGCAAAGCGATTTGAGGCTTTATAGAGATAGAGTTCCTACCATTAGGACTGGAAGACAAGGTATATTATATGTTAAAAATAATAAACTAAGAAAGTTAAGCGGAATGGAAGCTTTATTATTGCAAGGGTTTGATGAGGATATGGCAAATAAAGCCGATAAACAAGTTTTGCAGGGCGCTTTGCTATCTCAAGCAGGTAACGCTATGACTGTTAATGTAATGCAGGCTATAGGGCAAAATTTAATAGATAATTTAAAACTTAATTAACAATTTATGGATGATTTAGTAAAACTTGGTTCCGATACTGCAAAAGGTGGGTTTAAGAATGAAGATAATGTAATTGAGAGATTTAATAATTGGGAAAATGATGAGTTGGCACAAGGTTGGCTTGTTGCTATGAATTATGTTATTGATGAAATTGAATATGTAAGAGCAGAAAAGATAAAAGGGAGTTATAAAGCTGATGTTCAAGTTCAGGTAAGTATAGAAATTAAATTAAAAAAACTAATTGATACGCAAAATCTTCAAGTAAAATTAGTATCGAATCCACAAGGGTTTAATCAGATAGATAAGAGATGGGTTGATAAGTATGTTGAGCTTTGGAATATCCCACAAGATATTACGCAGCTATTAAAGTATTTCACAGGAGAGATAGAGCCAAGTATTGAATCTCCAAGAGATAGTAGGCGTATGTTTATTAATGAATTAGAACAAGAAGACCAAAAAAAATTAGTCAAATTTATTCAAGATAATAAAACCTTAATAGTTTCAGATATATTAAAAGGCAGAGGTAAATTTTCTGCTGAATGGATGTTGGTTATTTTAAAAATTAAAGATGAAGAAATTAAATGGGCTTTAAAACCTATGAATTTCATTCTTAATTTTTATGGAAATGGGGATGTTGAAATTACTAAACAAGGTAGTATTAAAATAGGAAAAATAACAATCCAAAGAAAAGGCGGAGATGGTGGCAGAGATACAGCAAAAATGCTTCAATTTAAAATAAATCCATCACTATTAGTTGTTTAACCAAAGAAATAAAGGGGTGAGTAAAATTTGTCCTAAATTATTTCTGTAGATTACTAAAACTCGCCCTTTTTCCCTCATCTTAGCTACATAAACGGAGAAGACATACATTTCTTTTTCTTTTTGTTGTAAAATTTTTCCTCCTTGAAATAAAACAAAAACCCTTTCACAATATAAATTGAAAAAGGAGGGTAATTATTTTATTTCTTAATCTTTTTTGATTATGGCATAAACTGCATATTCCACCCAAAAGGCTCAATAAGGAATTTCTAACCCCACTCTAAATCAGATTAATCCCAGCTAGAACCTCATTTATCTTATCAAAATCAACATTATTTTTATGAGATTCAAACTCATACTTCCCATAAAAATTAATATGTCTCCAAGCAATGGGGCTTATCTGTTGTAATGCTTGTATTTGATCTACTTGTCCCAAAGTCTCTTTTTGTTTTAAAAATTCAGAAAGAACATAGCTGTTATAATAAACAATCATATTACAAATCAGCCTGTTACACTCCTGATATTCAACTTGCTCCGTCTCAGATTTAACCATAATTTTTCCTCCATTATCAAATCCAACCTTCCTTCTCAATTTATGGTACAACTCCTGTCTATTTACTGCTTTTTGCACATATTGCCTCAAGTTCAGATCATCAATATAATTTAAAATATAAATAGAACGAATAATCTTATCAAATTCAGCCAAAGCCTTTCTTGTCTTATTGCTCTTGGGAGAAGTACTAATTTTTCTTACTATGGTTGATACTGTGGTTTTTTTGAGGGCTAATGAAGCTATAACTCTCTTTATATTCATATCCTCTTCAAGAATTAATTTCTGATTGATGACATGACTTGGTTTCAAAACCCAATTCTTTGGATAATCTTTTATCTCTTTTTCCCCACATAAAAATTGGGATTTATAGTTTAGATTGGCAAACCTTGGAGCAAACTGTACTCCAAAAAAATCGAACAATGCAAAATTAATATCATTCACACCATGATTATCGGAAGATTGATAATTTGGTTGTATATCAGACTCATTCATTAAAAATAATTCAAGATTATGATGTCCTTCATACTCGTTTGGACTGATAGCTTTAAAAGCTAAAGCCTGAAAATTAGCACTCATCGTAAGAGCTGAAATACCTTTATCTCTTCCAAAGTATTTTTGAGAATATCGTGCATTTATTGTGTCTACACCAACAGAGTATTTTTGACCGTCAATGGCTGAAAATATATTCTCAGTATTCTTCTGATCGACATTATAATGCTGAAATATAGGCAATTTTTTTGTTTCATTTACCAATTTCTCATTCACAATTTTTAATGTTTCTTCACGAATAAAATTCGTACTCATATTTTTTAATTTATGATAAGAAAATCCTGAACTAGATGACATTTGTTTCAATCCCATATTAGTAGCCTGTGCCGTTATAGTCGCTTTTAGAATCTCTTTATCAATAATATTTCCACTATTATTTTTATGAACCACATGACTAAAATGAGTAAAGATATTTGTTTTATTATCAACGAAATGAATAATATCCACTAAATCAATCTGCGGAAGTGATTCAAATAAATTATCATGCAAATCAAGATGATTTACCTTATCATAATTGAGAGACCATTTATTTTTATCGGCATCTTTCATTTCAAAATGAGGGTTTTTATTTTCTATAATTCTTTTATTCACTCTATTTGAAGCTTCATTTAATTTTCCTATTGCAGTTGCCAATATTTCAGATATTGGCTTATCTATATATGGAAGAAGTTCAAGAGATTGAATAATATTCTGATAATTTTCTCTAAAATATTTTTCACTCAATAAATCATCGTCAACATGACGGTACTCAATGGAATTTTTGATAAAAATATCATTATTTATGATTTTGCTTCTGAGAATTTTATATACCAAAGTCTCATATCTTTTTGAATTGATATTTTGTTTCTGATTTCCGTCTTTACCTTTGTCATTCTCTAATATAAACCTCTGATCCTGAGCCTTTATAAAGTCAGTTGGAGTTTTATTGAGACTCAATTGAGTCTTGTTTTTCGCAGTTTTTAATACTTGAATGGCATCAAAAAAATGAGAGTAAAAATTTGAGGTTGAGTTATAGGAAAATTCTAAATTAGTAAATAAATGTCGTATATTCTGACTAATAACCCTTGCCTGTTTATCATAAGCTATCCAGTGTAATTTTTTCTTATCAAATGTATTCTTAACAAGCCAGTCTGTTAATGATTCCATCTGATTCCTCGGCAGGATTGAAAAAACTTGTTTTTGGAATGTATTAAAAGAAACATTTTTGCAATCTTGAATAACAAGGTCGAGAATTTTAGGAAGTTTCTCCATATTTTTATTCTGTTTTGATTTCATTTCCAAAATAGAATCATTCACTATTTCTTTGTTTTTGCTCTGATATTTTCCCATTAAATAAAGGAAACTTTTGATTAAATTATCATTTATTTTTCGATAGTGATGAGAAACAAAGCAGATGATATATAAATATTTCTTGCTTTGTTTTAACTGATTTATTTGGAAGATTTTATATCTATTTATGAGCTGAGCAAAATAAAGAATTGTTGAATCACTGATATTCAAAGCACGAATAATGGAATTCGTTTTATTGAAAATCGGCTCTAAATCTTGTTTCTTTTTGATTTCTTTTACAACATCGCTGTAGGCAAAACTATCTGTTGGACTTTTGATGATAGTTAATAAATATCTTGTTTCATCTTCTTTTTCAATCAGGGTATTTATTGATGATTCTAAGCCTTGGTCAATCATTGAATCTAGCACATCAAATATTCTGTTTTCCTCAAAAATAATGATTTGAGATATAATCTTTTGAGCGGTAGAGTAAGAAGGAAAGACGAATTGATATTTTTGAGAATACAGCCTCAGCTCTCTAAAAATATATTTTGGATTTGCATCTATTTGAGCTATTTCCTTTCCTTTATCTATAAAATCATTTTCAAATTCAGGAAAATTCTTAAATGATAAAAGACTTAGAATGATCGAGCGTTGTTTCAGAATAGTATTTTTAGCACACTCATTTTTAAGTGATTTTGTTATATGATTTATGTTCTGAGAATGGAAATACAATTTTACTATATATTGCCAATCTTCTGTACAATCAGAAAAGCAAAAACTGAAAAAACGATGGGAATATTTAAAGTACCCAAGTTGTAATACAAAAAATATTTTTGCCTTTACTGACCTAAAGGTTTGTAAATGTAATAATTCTACCTCATCAAGTGAAAAGAAATATTTTCTTTTTTCTTCATCAAAAACTGGAGGATCATATATTTCTTTTATTTCACTGGAACTCAAAAGAGAAATTCTATTAGTAAATTTATTTTGAGGAGATATTTTTTGCATGTTATAAAAAATAAAGAAATTAAGTTGTCAGAAAAACGTTCGTTTTTCTTGTATTTGAAATAATAATAAAAATCTTCTTGAAAATTACAAGATAACTCATTAAGAATTACAATATGAGTTTTATGGTCTGTTTTAAAGTTTTCTTGTAATTTTATTTGTTTCTTTTAGAATTTTGAATAAAATTGAAAAACAGTGAAGAGAAAAAATAGAAATTAAAATTTTAGAATTTGAAAATATGTTAATCGGATATATGAGAGTTTCGAAAGCTGATGGGTCGCAAACTTTAGATTTGCAAAAAGATGCTCTTCTTGAATGTGGAATTGATGAAAGTAGAATCTATAAAGATTTGGATACTGGAAGAAATGACCATAGAGAGGGTTTAAATAATTGTCTAAAAGCATTACAGCCTAATAATACTTTGGTTGTTTGGAAATTAGATAGGCTTGGAAGAAACTTAAAACACCTTATTACTACCGTTGATGATTTGAGAAAAAGAAACATTGGCTTTAAGGTTCTCTCTGGTGCAGGAGCTCAAATTGATACTTCAACAGCTAATGGTAGGTTGTTTTTTGGTATGTTTGCCGTTCTTGCTGAGTTTGAAAGAGAATTAATAGCTGAACGAACAAGAGCAGGTTTAGCAGCAGCGAGGGCAAGAGGTAGGAATGGAGGAAGACCAAGAAAGATGGATAAGCAGGTTATACAAATGGCAAGTACTGCTATGGCTGATAGGAATACAAAAGCTGGAGATGTTGCTAAGAAGTTAGGAATTACTACCACTACTCTTTATGACTACATTAATGGTGATGGGAGTTTGAAGGAGAAGGGGTATAAGGTAGTGAATGGATAAAAATTTATATGTATTTTACAAAACTTTTTACAAATTAACTTATTTTTTTATAATACTATGACTTTAGAATTGCTCTCATTAATAATTTCCTCAATTTCTTTAATTGTTGCTTTTATATCATTATTTATTGCAAAATCTATCTCTAAATCAGTTAATAAGAATGATAGTAGTATGTCACAAAAAAAGACTAAAAATAGTCTTCAAGTCAGAACAATCAAGCTTGATAAATGATTAAAATTGTTAGACCAGTAAAATTGATACAACGAGGAGGAAACAACAATATACAAATAGGGCATTTAACTATTCAAAACGTGAATAATTATGATATTGAACTAGATGGTAATGATATTACACAAGTTGCAAACTTATCTCAACTTTGTACAGAATTAGAATTATTTCCAAAGGTAGATATTGAAGGTATTATGAATCATACTAACAGCAAAGGTACTTTTTCTGCTAATTTTTTATCTTCGTACATAAATATGTATGTACGAAGTGTAATTGTACACTCAGAAACTAAAAATCTTTCTGTGGGTGGTTCAAATGCATCGCTTCAAGATATAGCTGCATATAAATTTACAATTCATTTAAAGGCAAATGAATATTATACCTTACAAGAGCTATATCCAACATTGGCTCTGTATAGAAATTCCGATAACAGGGATGAATTCTCCAATTTAATTAAGACACTAGATTTAGAGCCAACTGAAAATAATATAGATTTAGTAATAGCTCTAGTTAAAAATAAAAAAACTAAAAATGAAATTGATATTTTAATAAACATCCTATCAGACTTTAAATCGTTTTCAACTAATTCTATTGCAAAAATAGCAGAATGTTTTCGATGTCTTTATCTTCCTGCATTTAGAGATAATAGTCTTCAGTATACTATGCAAACAGTTCTTGAAAATTTCATATATAAAGCATTTAATACGCCATATCAAAAAGCAGTAATATATGCTGTTGAGTCAATAGGTGCAATTACAAACTCCATTGAAGGTAAAAAAATAGCTGAAAGAGTAGTAGGTTTTTTAGTTAAAAATAGTGATAAATGGGAGAGCTCAGTTGCAAGAGAGCATTTAATATGGGCTACTTTATCAAAAATAAAAACAGCTAATTTGCAATACAACACTGACTTAAGAAAAATCTTAACGACTGAAAAGTTTACAGAAATTCCTAGTATAGTTATAAACTGATATTTATGATGATAGAAAATTCTTTTATTTTATGTATATAGCCATAACAGGATACACAGGTTATATTGGTTCTGTACTGTGTTCATTCCTAACAAAATTAGATTATAAAATATTAGGAATTGATTCGATGTTATTTGCGAATTCTAGGATTCCGAATGCATCTTACCCAGTAGTTCATAAAACATTACACAAAGATATAAGAGATATAGATAAAGATGATCTAGAGAATGTAGATGTACTCGTACATTTAGCAAATTTATCAAATGACCCTATTTGTGATCTAGATACTGAGCTAACATTTTCTATTAACCATAAAGCATCTGTGAGACTAGCTGATATTGCAAAACAATGCAAAATAAAGAAATTTATTTTTGCATCATCGGTTAGTGTATATGGAGAAACTGGTAAAATTCCAGTTGATGAAAACCATCCAACAAATCCACTTACAGCATATAGCAAAGCTAAACTTATGGTTGAACAAGATTTGTCTAATCTTGCAAGTGATTCTTTCAACACTATTTCCTTGAGATTTTCAACCGCTTATGGCTGGTCTCCATGCATGAGATTTGATTTGGTAATTAATAATTTAGTGGCATCAGCTTTTGCAGAAAAATTATTAATAGTACGAGATAAGCCAAATTTATGGAGACCTTTTGTACATGTTGAAGATATAGCTATGGCAATAATGGCAAGCATCAACTTAGAACTACCGAAAGGGGAAACCAATAATATTTTTAATATCGGACAGAATATTGATAACTACACCTTGTCAGATTTAATTACAAAAATTTGTGATTTATCACCTATAAAACTAAATGTTACTTATCAAACAAATAATCTTGATAAGAGATCTTATTGGGTAAATTCTAACAAAATGTTAAAAGAATTGCCTCTGTTTAAACCTAGTTATAATGTCAGTAGTGGAGTTATAAGTCTTTTTGAGGCATATAAGAAGAATCAAATTACAGCTAATATCTATAAATCCGATGAATTCAAAAGGATTAATCAGATATTAAGGTTAATAAAGCTTAATATTATAGATAAAGACCTAAGGTATATTTAGGATTAAGCAGATACAAGAAGTTATTGCGACTTTACCCTATTTTTTCTGTAAAGCTATGAAAATTTGTATTTGAAAAATTCCTTATTGAGCCTTTTGGGTGGAATATGCAGTTTATGCCTTTTTACAAAAATTTTCTTCAAAAAAAATTTCTAAAGAAAAATTAGAAGAAATTATTGTGGTTGTGCAGGGGTCTTTTGAAGCAAAACAGAGCTTGGATGAAAAAGAAAAATATGATTTGTTGATTCAAGCAATGGAGCATTTGAATTTAACCTATGAGGATAAGGTTTATTTTGATGAAAGTATGAGTAGTGAGGATTTGTCAGAGGTGATTGAATTAAAGTTGATTGATATTTTGGAGAGAGGAGTTTTTGTGAAATAAAAATTCTAAAGAATTATTTGTATAATATGCTATTTTATGTATAATAACCTATATTTATATAATAAAAACTAAAATATGAGTATTCAGTCAGACTATAGAGTGTTTTTAGAGAAGCACTGTCAAGAATGAGAAATGGTTTTTACAGATAAGTTCTGAAATCCTGTAATTGATAAAATTGAGAGGAGGGTTAATAAAATTCTTGAACATGACAGGAGGCTAACAAGAAGAATAGAAGGAAAAACAGAAGAGCCTTATCCTCAAGAATTATTATTTGAACCATTATCTAATTTATCACTCTGGGAGTTACATTGAGATAATAATCCGAAGTTCAATTTTACCATTCCCAAGTCCAATTGAATTTGACATAATTTTAGCAATGAAGAATGTCTTATTGACTGATTGGAAAATAAAAAACCTAAAGACAATAATAGTAATACAATAAAATAGATAATTATTTTCTTTACAGAACTTGGTGCAACCTTATAGATAACAACCTTTATAGAATTTAATAATCCTATGGATTTATTATTCTTAATATTTACATTAATATCGCCAGAATCATTAGACATAGTAATCAAGTATATTTATTCTTATTCACCACAACGGATAATTTATTTACAAATCCTTTTTGATAGTTTCCCTCAAAATTTACATCAAGTGCATCAATAAAAACATTAATGTGTTGCGACTTGTTATCATTCAATAAAGGTAGGTCTTTTATAGAAGTTTTGTCATAATTTATACCTTTTGCAAGATCTTTTTCTAAATCCAACACATCTAAAGTTGTAAGATTAGTTTTTGTAATCATAAATTTATTTACAAGACCTTTGTCTAATAATAAATTTGCATAATAATTAGAAAATAAAGACAAATCATCATATGGAACTCCTTCTTTATCTAAAAATACTCTAAATACTCTCTTTCCATTAATATCATCTATTTCATATCGCGCAGTAATACCAAAGCTCTTTTTATAATTATGACTAATATTATCACAAACTAAAGATAATACTGTATCTAAATCATTATAACTTAAATCACTTATAGCATAACTATAAAATTTGTGATTATGATTCTTAATAATTGCTAAGAATCCTAAAATATCATAATCTATTTTATAATTTTTCATAGAAGAATTATCGTTTATTTTTTTTGCCTCAAGAAAATCTTTCTGAGCAAAAGCAAAAGCACTCATTCTCAGAAAGCATCTACCTCGATTAAAAAGATTTTCACAAGACTTATGTCCTTTAATGGAATAATTAAAATAATTAATAGCTTCATAATTTTTATGAAGCTCTACAAGTGCGTCTCCAATATTTAAGTATATTTTCGATGTATAATTATCATACATTTCATCACCATACAACGATATAGATTCCTTAAAGCAATCTATTATTTCTTTATATGTAAAACTACCCCCATTTCGCTTGAACCTTGTTAAAATCAATCCTTTCTCATTATATAATTTTGATAAACAAATTTTATCTGCATCGTTCTGATTTTGTATTAAAGAAATTGCTATCACATTATTTTTGCATTTAGGAACAAAGGCAGGTCAATATGCGGTAAGTGTCGTTGATGGCACAGTTTCAGCAAAGAAAGAACTAGAAAGAGAAAGGGCGGATTTTGAAAATGAAAAACAATCCTTTGA
>Ga0228664_1000455_pt1 | contig 24509 bp, 24 predicted proteins | sample 78DmetaG_FD_183029 | JGI IMG/M metagenome (GOLD analysis project Ga0228664, IMG submission 183029) | Seawater microbial communities from Monterey Bay, California, United States - 78D | ecosystem: Environmental > Aquatic > Marine > Coastal | place: USA: California | collected 2016-09-26 | reverse complement strand
TGGGCAGAGCCAAAGTACCAGCTCTAAAGTCGCTACAGGAATTGTCCATCCAATTTCCCTTAAAAGGTGCAATCTTACATGGAGAGGAAGAGAATTTTATGAATTTAGCGATTCTTTTTATAAAGAAATTAATTTTGAAAGCAATATTGAGCTTTATAAACCCTATAAATTATTAAGAATATTTACATCTTTTGAAGAACAAAATAATTGGATTGGAAAGACAAATAATGAAATTTATAAAAACATATTAAGCTTAAATAATGTAGAGTTAAATAACTTAAAAGACAGCTTTGGGAGTGGGGTTGTTGAACTATGCAGTCGACTTTCTGTTAATAAGTTTTTAGACTTTGTGCGCGCTTCAATTTTAAAAAGTAATTGTCTTATAAAGGATGTGTTTAAAGCTAATGAGCTTAAATTAAAAAATAATAGATTTCATTACAAGGGAGATACTTATTCAAAAATAATAATGTGTGAAGGGGTAAATGCCTTAAAAAATCCTATGTTTAATTATTTACCATTAATTCCCAATAAAGGAGAATTACTTAAAGTATTTTCAACAATTTTACCATCTGAAATAATAAACTGTGGAATATTTTCTCTGCCCGAAACTAAAAATATATTTACAATAGGGTCAACTTACAGCAATAAAGACCTTAATCCAAATATTTCAGTAGATGCTAAGGAATATCTAATGAAAAAATTAAATAAGATTATTAAAATAGATGGTATTGAGATTATGGATCAAAAATTTGGCTTTAGGCCAACCTCCCTAGATAGAAAACCATTAGTTGGAGAACATCCAATAATTAAAAATTTATTTACTGTGAATGGGATGGGAAGCAAAGCAATACTAATGGCCCCACTTTTGGTTCGAGAATTACTAGACTATATTTACCAAAAAAACCCATTAGATTCATTGGTAAATATTAATAGGTTTTCAAAAAAAATTAATGATGAAAATATAGATTATGCTAACTCTGTAGAACTATAATTGTAAAAAAAATTTAAGTTGCTATGAACTAGTGTTTTTTATTAATATTTATTAATTTTATAAATTAATATAAGAATATTGGTCATGAAAAATATATTTGCAGCATCTTTTTTTACTCTCATCTCTTTAGTATCTTATTCACAATGCGTTAAAGGAAATTGTCACCGAGGACATGGGACTTTTTTATGGGAAGATGGCAATAAATACGATGGGTATTGGGTAGATGGAAAGCCTCAAGGTTTTGGCGACTTCCTATATTCCAATGGAGACAAATATAAAGGAGGGTTTCTTGGTGGAAAAAAAAATGGAATTGGAAAATATACATGGAAAAATGGCAACACTTACAATGGTCATTGGTCTGATGATGCTATGAATGGAATTGGTGAGTATAATTGGATGAAAGAAAATGCAAAATATGAAGGTTCATTTAAAGACGGTCAGATTGAAAGTGTAGAAATTGAAGCGACTATCGAAACTCCAGAAAAAAACTCTCAATAATTAGTTTTATTATTTATTTCCAGCCAAAGCAGCCACAGAAATATCTATATTATTTTTAGTTTGAAGCGCTTTTATACAGCTATTAATTGTTGCACCAGTGGTAACCACATCATCTACTAACAGGACCTTATTTATACCATTTAAATTTTTTGATAGATAATACTGTTCATCTACGTTTGACCATCTATTAAATTTTGATTTATTTACCTGAGATCTTAAGTTATTTCTCCTTTTAAGACGATCTTTCAGAACTGGTATTTTAATTACTTGAGAAATACCATTCGCTATATATTCAGATTGATTATATCCTCTTGCTTGTTTCTTAATTTCACTTACAGGAACTGGGATTATAAAGTCAAAATTTTGGTTTTTAGTTTTACAAACATTTTGAACTAAAAACCCCAACTCTATTCCCAAAACAAATGCAGTTTCTCTATTCCCATTGTATTTCATTTCATAAATCATTTTTTGAATTAATTTGTTCTTAAAAAATTTAAATGCATAGATTTCTCTCTTTACAGAATATCTACCAAAAAAAGTAATGGAATTTGAAATAAAAGAAGATTTTACTTCCATCAAACAAGAAGAGCAAACTGCTCTTTCTGAAAACAATAAATGCTGGTTGCATCCAGAACAAAAATCGGGATATATAAGTTGTATAAATTCTTTTAACAAGATGTATTAACTTTACTATAATTAATCGTTAGTCAACAGAAAATTAGTTAATATGAACGACAACCCAACTTCCAAAAATAAATATTCTTCAATTATTATTCTGCTGTTAGTAGTTTGTCTAGGATATACAGGGTACTTAATAAGCTCCTTAAATAAAGAAAATCACGAAATGTCCAAAGAACTTTCTAGCATTCTTATGGAAAATAATGAGATGAACAAAATCTTGTTAAATGAAGATGCGTTGTCAGCATCCAAAGCCTCAAATTTAAAAGATAATTTAAAATTATTATTGGTCTCTTATGACAGTCTTGAACTAAGTAATACTATAGTTATAGATAGTATAAATCAACAAAGAGAAAAAATTAAAACTCTAATGTCAAAAGTCGATCAACTTAATAGTAAATCAAAAAAAGACTGGAGATCTATATTCAAACTTAAAAAGGAGGCGGAAACACTAAGAGGAATTATGAAAGGGTATATCCATACGATAGATTCATTAAACACCTTAAATATTAATCTATCTAATACTTTAACAGAAAAAACTAATAAATTAAATACGGTATCTTATCAAAACCAGAAGTATAAAAAACAAAACAAAGATTTGCAAAGTAAAGTTGCTCTTGGAGCAGTTCTACAAGCAGGGAATGTAACAGTTTCCGCAATAAGGATAAGAAATTCCGGGACACAAAGTGAAACTACTAGAGCTGCTAAAACTAATACGATAAAAGCCTGCTTTACTTTGCTGGAAAATAAACTTTCGAAAGCTGGAGATAAAAATATTTATATCAAAGTAGTTGATCCAAATCAAAAAACATTAGTTTCTAAAGATCCTATTAATATTATCAGTTCTGATGGAGGAAATTTAGAACTTAGTTCAAAACGAATAGTAAATTATCAAAATGAAAACATGGATTTATGTGTTTTTCATGAAATTAAAGAAGAATTAAAACCTGGGAGTTACAAAGTTGAAATTTTCAATGATGGGTACTTTATAGGAGAGTCCTCTTTTGCTTTAAGATAGGGTTATAAAATAAAAATTAAGCCAATTAGAAAGATTATAATTATGACTAGATATTGCCATATGTCTACAAAATATACTTGGTATTTTTTCCAAAAAATTTTAGCATTTTCTATAAGTTTCATCATCTTTTTTATTCTAATTAATAACGTAAATGCACAGTTTAGCGATACCCTTCAATTTAAATATAAAGATTCTAAAATACTAATTGTTTCTAAAGGGAGTTCGGATAATGAATGGGAATTTGAAAACAGCACAAGTGAGGAAAAACACACAAAAACAAAATCTAAAATAAACTTTTCATTGGGAAACATGCAGCTAAATACCAATTCTATTTTTGATGGCGTTAGTAGTTTTAAACCTATTAGATATAAGGCACTTAGGTCTGTGAACATGAGTTTTGGAATTTTCTTAAAATCTTTTGATCTTAAAAAAGAATCTCTAAAATTATTTATTGGCGTTGGTATTGGAAAAAATAAATTAGATCTTGACAACCAAATAATAAGTATCTCTCAAGATACGATGACTATATTTGACTCACCTTTAATGTCTGGACCCGAACCAGCAATATCTAAAAGTATTTTAAAACATCATTATTTTACTGTTCCTGTAAACTTTAGCTGGGTTCCTTTTCCTAAGAAAACCCCAAAGATAAAAACCGAACTAGAGCTTGTAAATCAATTTTTGATGGTCGGAAAATCCAAATTAGAATATGGTGAATTAGACCAATGCATAGAAACTAGAAATAATTACTTTAATAAGAAATATTGTGTCTCTGGAAATCTAAAGTTTATATTTAAAAATATAGGCGTTTTCTTCCAAACCAATATTTCACAATATTCTAATCTTTATAAAGATCTTTATACTTACTCTTATGGTTTGACATTATGTATTTAAGAATTATAAAAATACTTTTTATGGCTCTTGTAGGATTGTTATTTATAACCTGCAGTAATAATGATGGCTACCAACCACATCTTATGAAGCCAATTGCAAAGAAAAATTACCATGAAATTCTTTTTGCTTTAGATAAAAAATATTGGAAAGGAGATTTAGGAAAAACCATCAAAAGTTCTTTTGAAAAATTGGTTAAAACTACTCCATTACCCTACGAAAAAGAATTTTATACAGATTTTGTGGTCCCTAATAAAATTTTGAAAAACATAAAAAATAACAATTGTTTTGTTTTTATTCAGATTGAAAATTATAATTCTAAAAATGTAGTGCCAGTAATTAAAAAAGATCTTTGGGCAAACGGGCAGTTAATTGTAGAGCTTAAATTTAAATCTGAACAAGCTGCTATTAATTATTTCAAGTACAAAAACAATGAACTAAAATCAATTTTAAAAACTTTTAATTTAAATAAGATTCAGAAAAGTTTTTCAGACAAAAACAATATAAATAAAGAATTAGAAAAATCATTGGGTTTAAAATTTAAAGCTCCCAGTGGAATAAAACTTAATAAAAAAGCGAAAAACTTTTGGTGGTGGAGTACCCTTGAGATTCAAAAAGATCAAAACGGATCGCATGAAATTCAAAGAGGAATTGTTTTGTGCCAAGAAGACTATAAAAACAAAAATCAATTTGAGAAAAGTAAAATTCTTTCTGTAAAAGACTCATTAGGGAAAGCTTATCTTACTGGAAAGAGAGATAGCTCTTTTATGAAAACAGTTGAAAATGAAATAAGTAAAACCATGGATACTTCCTTTTATATAAATAATAAATATGTTAAGCAAATAAAAGGCTGTTGGAGAATGGAAAATGATAAAATGGGAGGGCCTTTTTTAAGTTATTCTTGGCTAAATAGTAAAAAAACAAAGATCATAACTGCTCAAGGTTATCTTTACGCTCCAAATTTTGAAAAATCAAAATATTTAAGAGAGCTAGAAGCTATAATAGTTAGTGGAATCAAATAGAATCATTAGTTCTGGATATATACTCCCTGTGAAATAGCTTGATTTTTAATACATTCTTTCCAGTTTGGAAAATCATCATAATCTGACTCACCAATATAAATTTGGTGTTTGGTTTTCATTAAGATTATCATTCCCTTTTGTCGAAATGAAATATGTTTTATTTTATCCCAAAAAAGAAAATGTTGTTGGTTATTTATAATAATTAACGCCTGTTCATTTTCAATAATCTTAAAAGCATTTTTTCCAAAAAATAAAAAAAATAGACTTTCAGCAATAAGAACATATAGCACTAACACAAAAAAGAATGTCATTTCAAGATAAAACAATAGAATTATACTTAGTGGAACGAAAATAAAGAAGGGCAAAGTTTCGTAGGTAAAAGCTTTGAGCCATCCAGATTTTGAGATTTTAAATCCTTGTTTCCCCTTCGTTAATTTAATTTTTTTCCATCTAGAAAAGCTTTTAAATCCTCCAATTAACAATAAAATTATCGGAAAAAAAATAGTAATTTCTTTGAATATTATTAGCTCTAATCCAAAATCTTGATTGTGGTATAAAAAGGCCAATAATGCAAACCCAATTACTAAAATATTTGAGATTAGATTTAGAACCCTATTCATTAATTTTCAATAGAATTATTCCCGTTACAATCGAAAATATATTCACAATCGGAAAGTACAATATCCTTAAGAGTTAGCATAGCAGCAATAGCAATTTGAGAATAATTTTGTGATGCATTTTTAAAATTTCCGTATTCATTTTTCCACATCCATTTTATTAATTCCATCCCTTGGAGAGGTTGGTCTAATTGGCTTAGTAATGATTCTACATTTCTTGCCCCAGCATGGTAAATATGAAGAACTAAAAGCTTGAACCACAGTTCATCTCCTTGGGGTTCAATGTCTCCTACGTTACATAAAATTCTGTAGGCTTGTGGAATGCAGATAGTTCTTAATAATTCGCTTGCTGCAAAAGCAGATTTATTAAAATCTTTTCTTTCATCTACATACTTGTTGACAGTAAGACCCATGTCTCTTGCAACTCTTTTCATTATTTGAAAAGGCCCATAAGCACCAACCCTAGAATATTTTAATTGTGCAGGACTTTCAATTAATAAAATAGTTTGTGCAAACCAAGGATCTACATTATTTTCTTGAAAAATATTTATTGCAGTTTCTAAAGAAGGAATCACTTGCTCTATTTGGTAAAACTCTTTTTTGCCAGTAGTAATATATAATCTAGTGTTGGTATCTAAACAGTAGTAATCTATAACTGAATCTTTAAAGGCTTTTTTTTCTTCCTCGGATTGATCAAACCACGTGTCTTTATTTATATAATCTAAAATTTGTCTTGTGCTAGCAATATTTATTACGCAAGTGTCTTTGGTTGTTGTAATAATAGTTTTCCAAAATTTTGATTGCGCCAAAGTGTCCCAACGTTCTACCACCAGCATTTCAGGATCTATCATCTCATGGCTACAGCTGTCATCTAAAAAATAAACATCTATAATATTTTGAGCTGTTGAATTTAAACTCAATAGTAAAAGGAAATAAAGTAAATGTTTTTTCATCGGGATAAAAATAGAGTAAATTGAAAAGTAGAATTGCTAAAAGAAAACCAAATTTAAAGAGTGAATTGTGTATAATTATATTTTTACGAGAATATCTCCGGCTCTTTTTAGGGTTTCCTCTTTTTTCGCAAAACAAAATCTTAGATTTTGTTCGTCGTTTTTAAAATGAGAAAATACAGATATTGGAATACTAGCTATTCCATTTTTAATTGTTAAATCTATAGCCATTTCTGTGTCAGGTATTTCCGAAATCAAAGAATAATTTAAGAGCTGAAAATAAGTTCCACTACAAGCTTTGGCTTGAAATCTAGAAGCGGAAATAATTTCTAAAAATAAATCTCTCTTTTGCTCATAGAATTCATTAAGCCTCAAAAAATGTTCTTCGTTCTCTAGATAATCTGCCACCGCTAACTGTAATGGGTGATTTGCAGAAAAAACATTGAACTGGTGAACTTTTCTAATTTCAGACATTAATTGTTTAGGCGCCACAACATATCCTAATTTCCAGCCAGTTACATGAAATGTTTTTCCAAAAGAAAAAGTAGCAATAGATCTATTAAAAAGTTTTGGAAAACTGCAAATTGAAAGATGTTTTTTATTGTCGAAAACTAGATGTTCGTAAACTTCATCACTTAAAATTATCAGGTCGTATTTTTCAGCTATTCTTTCTAAGTTGGTCATGTCATTTTTAGAAAAAATAGTTCCCAGTGGATTTTGAGGAGAATTGATGATAATCATTCTTGTTTTTGAAGAAATATTTTCCTTAACTGTATTCCAATTAATAATAAAATCTGGAGATTCCATCTCAATAAATACTGGAATTCCTCCGTTAAGCTCTACAGCTGGCTGGTAACAATCAAAAGAAGGTGAAAAAATAATAACCTCATCATTTTGGTGAATTAGTGCAGAAATAGTAGTAAAAATTGCTTGAGTAGCGCCAGCAGTCACAGTGATTTCTTCATGTTCATCATAATGCTGATTATAGTTTTTAGATATTTTCTTGGAAATTACTTCTCTTAATCTCAATACTCCAGGCATTGGGGCATATTGATTGAATCCAAGTTTCATATACTTGTCAACAGAACTTATAAGAACGGGGTCTACTTCAAAATCTGGATATCCCTGAGATAAATTAATTGCTTTATTCTCCATAGCAAGTTTAGACATTAAAGAAAATATATTAGTCCCATTATGGGGCAACTTGGACTTTAGTGATTTTTTCAAAATACTGTTTAAAGAATTAAAGTTTTTTAATAGGCTTGGTGATTTTTAGGCCAACACTCATAACTTCTTTAAGAACAGTATCTCTCATAGCTTGAATAAGTTTAAACTTATAATCTCCTTTAATAGGAAACTTGATATTTTTATAAAGTGAATGGTTGAAATTTACAACAATTCCGGATTTATCGCCATTCCAGTTTCCTTTCTTGTCCATCAAAAAAACTTCAAAGGTATCTGTCCTTGTTTTATTATTTGGGAAGTAAATTTCAGAAAAAACAAACATATTAGACCATTTGTAATCTGTAGATGTTCTTAATTGCAGAAAAATATTGTGTGGATTAATAGTATCTGAAATTTTAGTTTGAAAAACAATTGTGTCTTTAAAAGATAGCTGGGTATTTTCAATGTCAATATAATCGTTGAAAATAATGTTTTGGTCACTACAACTTAGAAGAAAACCAAAAATTGCAATTTTTAAAAAAGATTTTAATTTCATTAAAGAATATATTATTTAGTTCTCAAAAGTTTGTAGAGTTTTATAGATATATCAAGCATTAGGATTTTAGGATTTGCATTTCTTTCCATGTGGTAATAAGCATCGTTCATTATGGAATTAATTTCAGAAATATTTTGGTGATTTACAAATGGTTTAAATTTTTCTAAAAAATTCTTTTCACTCTCACTAACCCCTTCAATTTCCATATTGTAATTTCCCATTATGCATTGTCTGTACATTTCTAATGAATAAATTATAAAATCTTTAATCTGTTCTCTTCCTATTTTAGAAAACTCATTTACCCAGTCAATAGTATCTGCAATATTTCTTGAGTAACAAAGTCTCATCCAGTTAACAAAAAGTGATCTGTTCATTTCTGAAATACCAGCATCTAAGTGAGTATTTATAGCCTTATTTAAATTGCCTTTGGAAATCTTAGCAATATTCTTTGCAGTAGAAGGTTCTATTTGAAATTTTTCTTCTAAAAAATCAGAAATATTTTCATCTTTAAGCCTAGGTACGTTAATAGTCTGAAGTCTTGAACTAATTGTAGGTAGTATTTTTGATTGGTTGTTAGACACAAAAATAAAATAAGTATTTTCTGGTGGTTCCTCTATTAGTTTTAATAGCTTGTTAGCAGCTTGAATATTCATTAGCTCTGGCATCCACATTAAGAGAATCTTGGCACTTCCAAAAAAAGATTTAAGGCTGATTTTAGCTAATATAGCTTGACTTTCTTTAACCCCAATTACCCCTTGCTTATTCTCATTGCCCATTTTAGAGTACCAGGTTTTTTTTCCCAAACATTTGTACTTTTCTAATGCCTCTAAGAAAGAAGATCTTTGATCGTCAGAAGTTTCAGAATGCTCAGTTTTTGAAAGGTGAATTGGATAAGAAAAATGTAAATCAGGGTGTTGGTATTTTTCATACATTTTACAGGACGAACAATTTTTACAAGCGTCTAATGGCGTTGGGGATTTACAAAGAAGTAAAGAAGAAAAAGATAGTGCCAATTGCAAATGTCCACAACCCTCCTCACCGTTCAATAGTAAGGCATGTGGAACTCTTTCAGATTTAAATAAATCTAATAATTGAGTTTTAGTGGAGTCTTGCCCTGAAAAATCTGAAAAATACACTCTCCAAATATAGTTAAACTTTAAATTAGATAACCAGTTTATTTGGGTCTGGTAAACTATCTAAAATATTTTCATCTTTCAGAGTTGGTAGAACCATATTTCCAATACTTTTAAAAATTGGATAAGCGATAGATGCCTCTTTGGTGTCTCTTTTAATTATAAAACTGTTGACGTCCCAGCTTTCTATGATAAAAACAATTACTACCAAAAAAGAAAGAATTTTAACAATTCCAAGAACAACTCCGGCTATTTTATTTAATAGTTTTAGTTGAATAAAATTGATGAATTTTTCAGATATTTTTATAATAATTGCCCCTAGAATAATAATTCCAAAAAAAAGAATAATGAAACAAGCAATAGATAAGTATTTTTCTTGGACTTTATCAATGATTAAGAACTCTATAAGTTCTTGGTGCTGAGTTCCTATCCATACTCCAACTAAGAGACTTGTGATTCCTAGAATCTGGGCAATAAGTCCTTTTTTGAATCCTGTATATGCACCCCATATTAATGGCGTCAATAAAACAATATCTAACCAAACCATTTTATAAAATTAAATTTAAAGCTTGTAGTTAAATGCTCTGGCTTAGATAGATATTCACAAATAGGAGATAAAAACTATCTAATTATAAGAACTTTGGATTTGGCCTTAGAATACCCATCTTCCGAGGTAGCCAAAAAATAATATACACCACTTCCAACCATTTGATTGTTTTTATCTAACCCGTCCCAAACCGCCTGTCCTCCATTGGAAAAAATAGTTCTAACATGAATTCCACTTGCATCAATAATTTTAACTTCTGAGTTATTCATCATTCCCTTTACAGCAATATTTCCTAGAAATTCTGGTCTAACAGGATTTGGATAAACTACTAAGTCTACAAATTCATTCGCTGGAGATGTAGCTGTAGATTTAAACCCAAGAATTCCCTTGTCGGTGGCTATGAAAACTTCACCAGAAACTTGGTTTATTGCCAATGAATTTACTTTGTCACTGAATAGTGGACTATTGGTTTGTGAAAAAGAATAAATAGTCTCTGTCCCCTCTTTAGAAATCAAGAAAAGTCCGCCTCCTTGAGTTGCCATCCATTTTCTATTGGCTCCGTCTACTGCAATATCTTTTATTATTTCATTCTCCAAAAGATACTGCAAAGTCCCATCTTGCTCAATTAAAATACTTTGAGCATCGTAGCTGGGTTCGTTCATTATTGAATAAGAACTGTAAAAAACAACTGGACCTTTATCTGTCCCTATCCATATTTCACCATCTTTATCTATCGCTAAAGTATTAACATAGCTACTTGGCAAGGAGCCTGAACCAGCGCTTGTTCCAATAATTTTATACTGATCGTCACTTTCGTCAAGAGGTGTTTGATTAAAATCATATACCAATATTCCAATCCCTTTTATAACCATCCAAATATATCCGTACTGGTTGTCTACAACTAAATCTGTACAAAGTTGGTTAGATGCCAGTGCTCCACAATAAAAAGATTTCCAAACTCCATCAGGGGTCTTAACAGATAATGGTGAGGTGACAAATGAATTTGCAATCCATAAGTTGTCCAAATTATCATAGCAAGATCCAGCGACAAAAACATTATTACCATTTTGACCTATTCTTGTTTGCAAAGATGAATTATGAAAAGTGAACCTTTCTTCAATTTGATTCCCATTAAAACTTAAAAGACCACCACCAAAAGATGAGGCTAAAAATTTGTTTTCATTATTAGGATTTGCTGTTGTCCATACTATATCGGAAATAGTATCTATTTCTTGAAACATTAGTGGAATATTAGTCTGATTGTAAAAACTCCAGGAACTATTAAATTGGAAAACACCGTGCCAATTAAAAGTTTTATTCCAATTAGACCCGTCTGGTGTTCCAGCAGCAACATATAAATTTTCACCTTGAGATGACAAATGAAAACATTCATTATTAAAAGGTCCTCCTTGTCCAATTTTTTCTGATGAAAAATTATTTTTAACCCTTATGAACCCTTTCGAGTTGTCTGCTATCCAATAATAACCACTGCTGTAAATAATATCGTTAGGAGCTATCTCGGTATTACCATTGTAAGCATATAGAAAGTCTACAGTATCTAAATTTTGATTATAAATAGTCGCATAAGATTCTGTGCAAGTAATTAGGTCCATATCACTAACCTTAAAGTTTCTCAGTAATTCGTTAGGTTGATAAATAATTGTGTCCCACTTATTATTCGAATACTTAAAAACAATATTTGAATTGCCAAATGCAAAAAAATCATCTGAAAAAGATTCAAGATTATTAATTTCTGCTCCTTGTGGCAAAAAGTGTGAATCCCAAACACTAGGATTGGATAAAAATGCATTGTTCAGTGCAGCGTACTTAATCTCGTTTTCTGTAAGAGCATAAATGGTATCCTGTGAAATATGAAGATCTTTAACTTTTATTTGTGAGTTGTTGGTTCCTAGAATATATGTGTCTTTAATTTCCTTCCTTTCTATATCTACTACGACAATACCAAACCCAGTACACGCATAAATATATTTACTATGACTATATAGGCTATATATGGTTTTGTCTCCAATTATAGAGCTGTTGAAAATCGACGAAATATTGGTTATTTCTCCATTTTTAATCAAATCTAAATTGCTAGAGTTGTAAGCTATTAGCAAAGATTGGTGAGAATTATTAGCTTCAATACAAGATATTCCAATTTCACTTAATCCGTTTACGGTACTCAATTTCGTTATTTCATTATTAGAATTATCAAACTCAACTATAGAATAAGGTGTAGAAGCATAAAAAAAGTTTCCTACTTGTACTACTTGATTAAATTCTGAATATGGCAAATGATCTCTCCATGTACCTACGGAAAAATCTTGTGCATTTATAGATAATATAAAGTGATTTATAAAAAATAATGTATACTTGAGCCATCTCATAACATGCAAACTAACTAATTATTAAAATAATTATTGCAAAAAAACTATTTTTGTTCAAAATGGCTCCGTAGTTCAACTGGATAGAATATCAGATTTCGGCTCTGAGGGTTGAGGGTTCGAATCCTTCCGGGGTCACCTAGAGAACCTCGCTTTTAAGTGAGGTTTTTTTATTTTAGGAAATTTTAATGCGGTAATTTAAATAAATCCTCCACTTTGCACTTGAGAGTTTTAGCAATTTTCAGTGCTAAAATAGTAGATGGAACATAAATGCCATTTTCAATAGCATTAATGCTTTTTCTAGAAACTTCTGCTTTTTCTGAAAGTTGTAACTGAGTTAAACCAGCAGATTTTCTTAATTTTTCAAGTGAATTGGTTAGTTTTTTATGGTCTTTTCCCAAATTTATTTATTCAAATCTATTTCTTTTCATACTCCCCTACAGCGTTGGTCAATTCTTTTCCTGTATTAGGGTATAAATATCCCGCTACGAGTGTGCCTAATCCAATAAGAGAAATTAGTGCCCCAACAGCTTTCATGATATAGCCTAAAAAGAATACTCCAAAAAAATAAAAGCCAGCACCTGTAAATAGGGTGATAACTCCATTTCTTCGGAAGTCAATTGGCTCTTTTTTTCTTTCCTCAAATATTTTTAACAATTCCTCTACTTTAGAGGGATCTTCTAAATTTTTAGATATCTCTAAAACAGTTTCTCTCTTTCCTTTCGCATCTTTATAGAGCCAGATAAATACAGACACTGGAATTGTGATTCCCGTAAGCATTCCAAAAATCGGTATTAAAATTTCAGTTTGATATTCCATAATGTGATTTTATTTATATGTAACGCAAACGTAACATTTAATTTTATGTAACGCAAACGTTACATAAAAAATTGTTTAATTGATTATATGATTTTTTGTTTAAGCTTTATTTGAAAAAATAAAACTAAAACAACAACCAAGTTAGTTTTTAGTAAATTGTAAGATAAATTAAATCTAAAATAAACATGAAAAAAATTACTTTATTAATGTCGTTTTTATTAACGATTTTTATTGCAAAAGCTCAATGTGATTACTATGTGGTAATGCAAGACGCTTACGGAGACGGATGGAACGGCGCGTCACTTGATATGTCTATCAATGGAGTTGTTATGACTAGCTTTACAGTCTCATCTGCTGCGGCTACTGCAGATTCAGGAAGTTATTCAACCTATACAGGTGATAATGTTGAGTTCTATTTCAACTCTGGTACGTGGGACACTGAAATTACTTTTCAAATATATGCTCCTGATGGTTCTTCTGTTGGAAGTTATGGTCCTTACGCAAACAACTCTGGAAACGACGGTTCTGTATGGACTGGAGTGTCTAACTCTACTTGTGCCCCTCCTGCATGTTTAGATCCTTATGGTCTAACTGCGTCAAATGGTACTTCATCAACTATAGATGTTTCTTGGACTGGTGGTCCTAATGCTACAACTTATAATGTTGAATATGGTGTTACCGGATATACTCAAGGAAGTGGAACAACAACTACTGCTTCTACGGCTTCTACTACAATTACTGGCCTAACAGCTTACACAGTTTATGACATTTATGTACAAGCAGATTGTGGCGCAAACGGAACTAGTACCTGGGCTGGACCTATTAGTTACAGTACTTGTCCTGGAGCAGCTCCCTACTTAGAAAATTTTGATGCGACTCCTGCTTCTCAAGCATTGACTAGTGCAACTGGTCCTTGTTGGACTCAGTCTACAAACGATGTTTTTGATTGGATAATTAATAATGGTCCAACAACTTCGCTAACTACAGGTCCTTCAGATGATATTACTGGAGGTGGAAATTACATGTACACTGAAACTTCTCTTCCAAGAGCAGCTGGTGATAGTGCAATTCTAATTTCTCCATCTATAGATATTAGTTCTCTTACTTCTGCTGAAATCTCTTTTCAGTGCCACATGTATGGTGCTTCAATGGGGACTCTAAGAGTAGATGCATCAAGCGATGGAGGAACAACATTTAATACAATATGGACTAAAACTGGTGACCAAGGTGATGTATGGACAGAAGAAATTGTTCAACTAACTGGATTTACAACTACAGCAATAGTGAAATTTGTCTCTACTGTTGGTGTTGATGCTGGTGGAACTATTTCTTATTGGAGCGACATGGCTATTGACAATTTTCAGGTTAGACAATCTGCTACTTGTCCTCAAACATCTCCATTAACTGCATCAAATATTACTTCTTCTTCAGCTGACGTTTCTTGGACAGCCGGTGGTACTGAGACATCTTGGAATGTAGAATATGGTGCTGCGGGATTTACATTAGGAACAGGTACTAATACTAATGTAACATCAACTACCTATTCTATGACTGGTCTCACACCAAGTACTGATTATGATGTTTATGTTCAAGCTGTTTGTAGTGCTACTGACCAAAGTTTTTGGGTAGGACCTTTAGCTATTTCTACACCATTTGTACAGCCTGGCTGTGGAGATAATTTTGGCCCATACTGTTATGGTGCAGGCTCTTTTACTGTCTTTACGTCTGTGGTAACAAACCCTGGTGACTTTATCACTTTAAATATTACTGCTGGTGAAACTGAAGTTGGTTATGACAACCTTCAAATTTATGACGGTGTAGGTGCAACTGGAAACTTACTTTACGATGCCGATGGTGACCATACTGGTGTTTCTGTACTTTCTACTACTGGAACAATAACTATGTATATAGATGGTGATGCTACTTGGAATTGTGTGGATGGCGTTGGTGGTCCATATGTGCCAATTGAAGCCAATATAACATGTAGTACACCTTCTGCTCTTGACATGAAAGGTGTAGATATGACTACTCCAAGCACTATAATTTTAGCCAATGGCCCTGTTACAGTTTCAGGAAAACTTCAAAATATGGGAACTACCACCGTTACATCTATGGATGTAAATTATTCTGTTGACGGTGGAGCTACAGTTACTGAATCGTTATCTGGTTTAAGTTTAGCAACTGGTGATTATTATGATTTTAACCACGGAACAACTTGGTCTCCTACAGCTGCTGGAGTTTATGATATAGCAGTTTGGGCAACTAATATAAATGGCGCAAGTGATATGAATACTGCCAATGATATGGTTTCTGGACAAGTTACAGTTTACGACAATGCAACAATTAAAAGACCAATGTTGGAGTCGTTTACAAGTTCTACATGTGGCCCATGTGTTGCTGGTAATGTAAATGTTGCGAGCGTACTTACTGCTTACAGTGATGACCAGTATTCTCTTCTTAAGTATCAAATGTCTTGGCCAGGTTCTGGTGATCCATATTATACTTTAGAGGGCGGTGACAGACGAACTTACTACAATGTTAACGCTGTTCCAGATTTTATTTTGGATGGAAATGTTTGGCAGGGAAATTCATCTTCTTTAGTTAATTCGCAAGTAGATGCTGTTTTAGCTAACCCTGCATTTGCAGAAATTTCTTCTTACTTTACCGTAACTGGTCAAACTGTAGATATCACAGTTAGTATAAATCCAATTGGAGATTTTGCTAATTCACTAACCTTGTATACTGCTATCTATGAAATAAAAACGTATAACAACGTTGGAAGTAATGGGGAAACAGAATTTGGAAATGTAATGAAGAAAATGGTTCCTGGTTCAATGGGATTTGCATTACCAACCCTACAAACTGGGGTTGCAGTTGTGGAGAATTTTTCACATACTTTTCAGGGTTCTTATACACTTCCTCCAGATGCTAACAATCCTATAGATCATACGACTCAACACTCTATTGAAGATTTCAATAATTTAGGAGTTGTTACTTGGATTCAGGATGACGCTACAAAAGAAGTTATTCAGTCTACTGTCTCTTCAATTAGTGGAACTAATGTAGAAGAGTTAAGTACAACAAAATTAATGTTGTTCCCAAATCCAGCAGAAAATACAGCTACTGTGGCTTTCGAAGGACTAGAGGGATCTGATATAAAAATTGACTTGTATAACTTACTAGGAGAGTTAGTATTTACTGGAAATCATACTTCAGCTTCAAATTTTGATTATTACAATATTGATGTAACTACATTAAATAATGGAATTTACAATCTTGTATTAACAGTTGGAGAATCAATGACTACCAAAAAATTACAGATTCTTAAGTAATATCTTTAATTTTAATAACTCAAAAGGCCTGATTGTTATCAGGCCTTTTTTTGTATCTTAAATTTTAGATTTAATATATTTAATTATTATTAGCTTGTAAATCATTTAATTTGAACACTTTCTCAAAATATGTAGTTGGATTTGCTGGTGTAATAACTGTTTTAATTTATGGACAATATATTTTAGTACCATTTATTTTTGCCCTTCTTTTGTGGTTTACAGTTAGAGTTTTTACTTCAGTATCTCAAAAAATCCCTTTTTATGGGAAGTTTGTCCCCAATAAATTAAAAACGATTTTAACTACCATTTTTATTTTTTCTATTCTATATTTCTTTAGCCAACTTATCTTGTCTAGTTTTAAATCTATTATAGAATCTCACCACGATTACAATGACAATGTTACAGCTTTAATAAATCTTATTAATAATAAATTTAAAATTGACTTACAATCTTACATTGAAACTCAGTATACTGAAATAAGTCTTCCTGGGATGGCGGAAATGCTTTTTGATGCAGTATCTAAAATTCTAAGTAGTACATTAATGATACTAATATTTACGATATTTATTTTTTTAGAAGAAACCAACTTTTCCCATAAACTAAAACAATTTTTATCAGAATCAAGCTCCGATTATCATGGGCTTAACAGTACACTCAACAAAATAGAATGGTCGGTAGCTAAATACTTAGGGATTAAAACTATGTCTAGCTTTATCACAGGATTGTTGAGTTTTTTAGTCTTCTATTTTTGTGACCTTAACTTTGCAATATTTTGGGCATTTCTAATATTTCTGTTAAACTTCATTCCCACCATTGGTTCTTTATTAGCAACATTATTTCCTGTTATTTTTTCTTTATTACAATTTGGTGATTTTTCTATTGCTTTAATTATTCTTTTTGTTGTGGGGTCCATTCAAGTTATTATTGGAAACTTTATAGAACCAAAGTGGATGGGAAACTCTATGAACATAAGTCCTTTGGTGAGCATTCTATCTTTGATGTTTTGGGGATTAATATGGGGAACTACTGGAATGATAGTTAGCGTTCCTTTTACAGTTGTAATTATAATCATCCTTTCAGAAGTAGAATACACTAGACCTTTAGCTATTTTACTTTCTGAAAAAGGGGATATCAATGATAGAGAATAAACTAGATAATTCTTTTTGGAATCTTCGCTACCAAAACAATCAAACTGGGTGGGACTTAGGTGAAATATCTGAGCCTATTAAAACGTGGTTTGATAATCAAGAAAATAAAAAAATTAATCTTTTAGTTCCTGGTGCTGGTGTAGGTTATGAGGTGAAATATGGATTTGAAAACGGTTTTGAGAATATTTTTTACATGGATTTTTCTAGTAGAGCCGCTGACTTGTTCAAGAAAATCTGCCCTTTGTTTCCAAAAGAACAAATTTTAATAGGTGATTTTTTTTCACTTAAAAGACCATTGTTTTTTGATGTAATAATTGAACAAACTTTTTTTTGCGCAATTAATCCACTCTTAAGACCAAATTATGTGGAAAAAACTAACGAAATTCTAAAAGAAAATGGAAAAATAATTGGATTGCTTTTTAATAGAGAATTTGATATTAAGGGGCCTCCCTTTGGGGGAACTGAAAAAGAATATAGAGGATTATTCAACAATAAATTTAATTTTAAAAAAATTGAAAATTCCTTACTTTCTTCATTACCTAGAAAAGAGTATGAATTTTGGATAGAGCTTATCAAAAAAAATTAAATAATATTTATTAATTCTTCCGTGATTTCTAGATTGTGGTAAACAGCATTAACGTCATCGTCTTCTTCCATCTTATCAATTAACTTCATTACTTTTTGAGCACTTTCTAAATCTAGAGTTGTGGTATCGACAGGGACTCTTTGAAGTTCAGAATTATTAACTACCCAATTTTTTTCATCTAAAATCGCCTGCATTTTTCCATAATCATCAAAAGATGTTTGAATAATTACATCTTGGTCTACTTCTGTTAATTCTTCCAAACCATAGTCTATCAACTCCATCTCTACTTCTTCCAAATCTTCAACACCTATACTTTCTTTTTTTAAAGTGAAAATCCCCTTTCTTTCAAACAAAAATCCCAAGGAGCCATTGGTACCCAAATTACCACCATACTTATTAAAAATAGATCTAACTGAAGCAACTGTTCTGTTGTTATTGTCTGTAGTTGCTTCAACAAATACTGCAATACCATTGGAGGCATATCCTTCAAAAGTTATTTCTACTAAATTGGCTCCCTCTCCTCCAACTCCTTTTTTAATAGCTCGTTCAATGGTGTCTTTCGGCATATTGGCGCCCTTTGCATTTTGAACTGCAAGTCTTAATGATGGATTGGTATCTAATTCTCCCCCTCCATCACGTGCTGCAATAGTTATTTCTTTTATTGCACGAGTAAAAACTTTAGCTCTTTTTTTGTCTTGAGCAGCTTTTCTATGCTTTATATTTGCCCACTTGCTATGTCCTGCCATGAAAAAAAATTAATGTATAAAAATAAAAAAAATTGCATTTCTAACAGATGAGCTTATTTTTGTCTAATTCTATAGAGATGACTAACAAATCTAATTTATACAAAAACATTCTTTCTGACATAGAAAATGTACTGGATTTTTCTGTTCCAACCTTTACTAATTTAGGAAATATTTCCGCTTTATTAAAGAGTCGTTTTAACTGGTTTTGGGTAGGATTTTATAAAGTGGAGGGAGATCATTTGATTCTTAATGCTTTTCAAGGGCCTGTAGCATGTGTGAAAATCAGTAAAGGAAAAGGAGTTTGTGGGAAATCTTGGGAAGAAAATAAATCAATAATAGTAAAAGATGTAAATTTATTTGAAGGCCATATAGCTTGTAACGAGGCATCAAAGTCCGAGATTGTAATTCCAATAAGAAATAAAAAAGGAAGGATTACTTATATTTTGGATGTAGATCACGATAGAATAAATGCATTTGATGAAGAAGACGAAAAAAATTTAAGCTTAATTAATAATTTAATAGTACAAATAATTTGAGATTTCTCTACCTAATATTCCTTCTATTGCTATTAAGCTGTGCTCAACAAACTTCTCTTACAGGCGGTGATAAAGATACCCTAGCTCCAATTTTAATGGTGGATTCAAATATGAGTTTGGTTAACATGAAACAAACTAGTATAAATTTAGAATTCAATGAGAATATTCAATTTTTAAAAGGTAAACGAGCATTAATAACCAATCCTCCAATTAGTGAAGTAGTAGTAACAGATGAAAAAAATAAAATTGAAATAAATTGGGAAGATACTCTTCATCCTAATACTACTTATTCTTTCTTATTTCTAAACTCCATTGCTGACATTACTGAAAAAAATAAAATAAAAGAATTTAATTATGTATTATCAACAGGTGAGAAAATTGATTCTGGATCTCTAATAGGGACAATTATAAAGTATCCAGAAAAAGAGGTTTTTGAAGACGCATTGATAAGGTTAGTAAATACAAATGACAAGAAATTTACATATAGAACTTACACAGATAAAAACGGAAAATACCAACTTAACAACATAAAAAAAGGAGAATATCAATTGTACAGCTTTCAAGACGAAAATGACAATTTACTATTAGATACCTTATCTGAGAGTCATGGTTTTTATAGAGATACTATTTTAGTGAGCGATAGCTCTACAGTTGTAAATACTATTGCTTACAGCCCAAAAAGAAAAACATCCCTGGATAACTACTCTTTTAACCATTTTGGCAGACTAGAGTTAGAATTTAATAAACCTGTGGATTCTTGTAGGGTCACAGACTTGACTACCAATACTATCTACCAATCCAATTATATGAGTTCTAAGCATCTTTTTTATTTTTCTGACACGCTAGCAAAACACTCTCTTATAATAAAATCTAGAAAGTATTTTAAGGATACAATCAGAGTCTCTCATGTTATTAAAACAGAGCTTGAAAATAAAATTTCTTACAAAGAAAAAAAGACCAATACTCTTACATCCAAAAAAGAGTTTACCCTTGAGTTTAATCAATTCATAAAAGAAATTGATACTTCTTTGATAGAAATAGCTGAAGACTCAATTCCAATAAATGCTTCTTTTAAAATAAATAAAAACTTTCTTACTATTTTTCCAAAAAGCAAGGAAAATAATTATAAAATGACCCTTCTTCCAAATAGTATTACTGGAATAAAAGAGGCTAAAAAAGATACTAGTATTGTGAATTTTATGATTTCTAACAACAGTAATTTATCTACTCTAGAGCTTACTATTTTTAATATTCCATATCCAAAATCTATTATTCAGATTATTCAAAACAAACAAGTAGTAAAAGAGTTAAGACTGTCGGGAGAGAAACTAGAATACTCGATTTCAAGATGTAAGCTAGGCGATTATGAGATAAAGCTTATAGGAGATTGGAATGGAGATGGGTATTGGACAACTGGGGATATTGAAAAGAATGTTTTACCCGAACCAATAGTAGATTATAATGGGGTGATACAATTAAAGAAAAATTGGACCAGTAATATTCAATGGGACTTTAAATCAGAAAATTAAAGTTATCTGCATCTTTTAAAACTGGGAATTTACTTCGAAATGAGTCTAGTTCGCTTTTATCCAAGTTATTAATCTGTACTCGTGGTCTATTTTCCATAAAATCATCCATTCTTTCCCCTTTAAAATCATAAACTCTTGAGTTGCCATTGTATTTTATTTCATTAGCGTCTTGACCTATTCTATTAACGCCAATAACATAAGACATATTTTCAATTGCTCTGGCTTTGAGTAAACTTGTCCAAGCATTAGATCTAACAGCTGGCCAATTTGCAACGTAAACCAAGATATCATAATCAAATTCGTTATTTTTATATTTATTTTTACTCCATAACGGGAAACGTAAATCGTAACAAATTAATGGTTTTATTTTCCAGCCTTTTAATTCAAAAACTAGTTCTTTTTCTCCTCTAGAATAGTGTTTATCTTCTTGAGCCATTGAAAAAAGATATCTTTTGTCGTAGTATCGAATTTCATTGGGTTTTACTGCATATAATCTGTTAAAAAATTTATTATTTTCTTTTATAGGTATGCTTCCTAATATACAAGTATCTAGGCTTTTAGAGTGCTCTTGCAGCCATAACAAGGTGTCTCCATAATTATTCTCTGCAATGTTTTCAGTCTTCATTGAAAACCCAGTGGTAAACATCTCTGGTAAAACTATTAAGTCTACAGGTTCAATGGATTGAAATATTTTATCGTACTCCAACTTATTAGCTTTAGGATTTTCCCAAACAATATTGGTTTGAATAGAAGCTATTTTTATCATTTATAATTAGAAAACAATTACTTAAAAATACATATAAGTTTTATATTTAAGGATAAAATAAATTTCTAGATAAAAAAATTAACCTCACTTCATTGAATAAAACAGAATCAAATAAATCCATAATATTTCTTGTTTTATCAGGGTTCTTTTTGGGGTCGATAACTCTGCTAAATATTTTAGGAACATCTAAGTTCATAGATTATTCCTTTACTTTTTCAGGCTTAGAAGTTCCATTTGTTATTGCCATAGGAGTCCTCCCATATCCAATTACCTTTTTGTGTACAGATCTTATAAGCGAGCTTTACGGCAAAAAAAGAGCTAACTGGGTGGTTTGGATGGGACTTGTTCTAAATATCTGGGTTATGTTCTTTATTTGGCTTGCTGGGATATTAGACCCTCCAGATCAAATATTAACTAACTCTCCACTCTACGAAATTAAAAACAACGAAGTAGTTATTCACTCTGAATATGCATTTTACCACATAAGAAAATTAAGTATGGGAGCAACTTTAGCTTCTATGATTGCCTATTTAAGTGCCCAATTTATTGATGTAAATATTTTTCATTATTTAAAAAGTAAAACAGGAGATAAAAAAATGTGGTTAAGAAATAATGTTTCTACACTTATTAGCCAATTAGTAGATAGCACAGCAGTAATATTAATCACCCATTTTGTTGTAGATGGGTTGCCAAGAACAATAGATGGTGAGTTAACCCACTCATTAATTTATTTTATAATGTCTGGATATGTTTTTAAAATGGTGATAGCTATTTTGGATACCATTCCCTTTTATTATTTAGCAAAAAAATTAAAACCATATATTTAATTATAGGCTTTTTTTAGAAGCTTTATATCTTCAATTGCTTGTTGCATTTGAGTTGCACTCGTTCCATCATAAAAACCTCTTATTCTTTGTTTTTGATCTATCAAAACAATATTCTCCGTATGAATAAAATCTGCATCACTCCCGTGCTGAAAATTTGGATCATTTATGTCAGGGACAACCAAGTAGTCTTGTCTTGCCAATCGGTAAAGTTCTTGTTTTTTCCCTGTTAAAAATCTCCAGTATTTATGGTCTACTCCATATTTTTCAGCATATCTGTATAGAACATTTACGTTATCTACTTCGGGCCAAACAGTATGGGAGAGAATTAAGACTGAACTATCTAACCTGAAATGTTTGTGTATTGTTAATAAATTACTAGTCATTTTGGGGCAAATCGAAGGACAGGAAACAAAGAAAAAATCTGCCAAAACAATTTTATCCAGCATTATTTTTTTAGTTACTTTTTGATTGAGTTGATCTAGGAGTTCAAATTCAGAAATTTTATGATCTCCTCCATCAACCCCTCTTCCTCTTCCATGTAGTGAGGAATCTACTAGTTCTGGGTTGATATCATTTGGTTGATAAACAGGTAATTTTCTGTCGTTTTGCCATTCTAGATTTAGAAAAATTATAATTCCAGCACCAGCGATGAAAATTATAAACAAAATCAATACTCTTTTCATTAATCTAAGATATTTACAAAAGTTTTTCCTGTAAATTGAGCGTTCTCCATTCCAAAATGCGCTTTTGAAATTTGTTCCCAAGAAAATTCATTTGCAGCAACAGGATTAATTAATTTTTTCTCTAACAAATTAATCAACTCTTTCAATGCCTTTTGAAGTTGTTGAGGGTTTTTATCTGCTATTTCTAAAAGATTTAATCCAACAATAGTTTGTGATTTTAAAATAAGCATGGCTGGATGAATTTTTCCGATTTTAAACATTTGCAAAAGAGTTTGGAAAAAGCCTTTATTTTGATTTGTTCTATCAGAAATTCCAAAGAATATAAATGTGCCAGTATTGTCTAATAATTGCATGTCTTTTTTAAATGTTTTACCTCCAACTGAATTAAAAATTCCTTTTATCTTTTGGTTGGGAAATATTTCTTGAACTTGAAGCTTATAATCTTTTTTAGTTGTATCAATTGGAAAATCTACCCCATTTCTTTTCAAATAAGTTATTTTAGATTCAGACCTAGTGAGCCCAATTATTTTACACCCTTTTTGTTTTAAAAGCTGGGTTAAAGCGGTACCGACTCCACCACTTGCAGAATGAATTAATACCAAATCATTTTTTTCTAAATCAGTTTTTTGAACTGCAATTAGAGCAGTACAATATTGAGTAGCTAAGGCCAAAGCTGTACCATTTTTTACAGACTTTGGAATTTCAATTAAACCTTGAGCTGTAGTTACTGCATACTGAGCATAACCCCCAAATCTTGTCAATGCAAGAACCCTTTTACCAACTAAATGATTGTTTTTAGGATCTTTAGTTTTTTCTACAATACCAACAACTTCATAACCTAAGACAGCTGGCAAAGCAGGGGAAGCTCTATATAGGCCTTTTCTTGCCATGACATCTGCAAAATTAATTCCAAATGCATGTACTTTTATGAGAACATCTTCCATATTTATCAAATTTGGAATTGGAATTTCATTGATTTCAAAGGAATCTTTTGAAGAGCCATATTTTATTAGCTGTATAGCTTTCATTTTAAAAAAGTGTGTTTGGATCAATGGATTGTTCATAGCCCTGATCTATCAATAATTCTT
>Ga0228664_1000453_pt1 | contig 24597 bp, 26 predicted proteins | sample 78DmetaG_FD_183029 | JGI IMG/M metagenome (GOLD analysis project Ga0228664, IMG submission 183029) | Seawater microbial communities from Monterey Bay, California, United States - 78D | ecosystem: Environmental > Aquatic > Marine > Coastal | place: USA: California | collected 2016-09-26 | reverse complement strand
ATGTCTTGCAAAAAACTTATCGAAAACATCTGGCATCCAATACCAACTCGGACCCATATCAAAGGTAAATCCGTTAGTTTCAAACTTTCTTGCTCGTCCTCCTAGGGTACTATTTTTTTCAAAAACAGTTACTTGGTAACCAAGTGAAGCAAGTTCGATTGCGGAAGTTAACCCTGCAAATCCAGAGCCGATTACAGCAATTTTTTTCAATTAAGAGAAGAGTTGCTAAAAAATCTATCAAATTCATCTAACTTATAAAAAACTTTTCCGTGAGTATTGACAAGTCTTAATAAATCAGGATTTCCAGCAAAAAACAATTTGGTGTTAGAATGATTGTGAAGGTCATCACAAAACTTTTGTAAAAGAGTAACTTTCTGACCAACAATAAATGTAGTAAAAAGAATATCAGGTTTTATTTTTTCAATACATTGTAAAATACTCTCAAATGAGATAGTTTTTCCAACATTTACAATATCGAAACCATTTTCCTTTAGAATCATATGGGAATATAGCAATGCAAAATCGTGATCTTCCCAAGGAGGCAAAAATAAGTATGCTTTTTTATTTTTTCTAACTGGTGAATCTACAGCCTCGATAGCATGATAAAATTTTTGTTTTATAAGGTTGGATAAAAAATGTTCCTGGGCAGGAAATAATTCTCCTGATGACCATAAAGCACCAATTCTCCTAAGAGTTGGTATAAATACATTTTCATAAACAAATGACAAATTGTAATCCTTTCTAAGAGATTCATACGTTTTATTAAAAAGAGGTTCATCGAATTGGAGTGAGCAAATTACAAAATTATTGATTTGCGCTTCGAAAGATGCAGAATTTGAAGTCAGCGAAATTACCTTGCTCGATAATTCTTCTAAAGACAAAGAAGCAATTTTACTGATTTTTAACCCATTATTAATTAAGAAGGATATATTTAAAATTTTTTTTAGTTGGTCATCGTTATAAGCTCTGATGTTGGTATCAGATCTTTCAGGACTCACTATATTATATCGTTTTTCCCATATACGTATAGTATGAGATTTGATACCTGATAGTTTTTCTAAATCTGCAATTGAATAAGTCTGCATTTGTTTAATTTTTGGCTAAATTACTTAAACATTATTAATAAAACAAGAGGTTTGAAGATTTTTGTTTAATATTGTCTTCAAAATTATAAACAAAATCTACAATTTCTTAACAATTAATAATTTTTATATCTAATGAGACCAACTATTTTATTCCTTTTATTAGTTACATTATTTAATTTTTCATATTCTCAAAGTGGTGTTTTAAAGGGATATGTAAAAGATGCAACTAGTAATGAAGAAATTCCATTTGCAAATGTATTTGTCGAGCAACTAAACTCTGGAGTTGCAACTGATTTTGATGGTTTTTTTGAATTTAAGGACATGAAACCAGGTCTATACACCATTAAATGTTCATTTGTTGGTTATGAATCCAAAACATTTGCAGAAATTAATGTTAATCCCAATAAACCTACCATTCTTAATATAAAATTAATAGAATCCTCAACCTCTCTTGATGTTGTAGAAATAACAGCCTCTCCATTTCAAAAAAGCGAAGAAAGTCCTGTTAGTAAAAGAAGTATTAGTGCTACAGAAATTTATAGAAATCCCGGTGGTAATAGAGATATTTCTAAAGTTATTCAATCTCTTCCAGGTGTTGCATCAACTGTATCTTTCAGAAACGATATCATTATAAGAGGTGGAGCTCCTAATGAGAACAGATTTTATTTGGACGGAATAGAGATTCCCAACATCAATCACTTTGCAACTCAAGGTTCATCCGGTGGTCCTGTAGGAATGATTAATGTAAATTTTGTAAGGGAAGTAGATTTATATTCTGGTGCATTCCCAGCTAACAGAGGAAACGCGCTAAGTTCAGTCATGGAGTTCAAACAAATTGATGGAAATCCAGATAGAATAGCCTCTTCGTTAACCGTTGGTTCAAGTGATTTTGGAATAACACTCGATGGACCAATAAACGATAAAACTACCTTTGTTTTCTCTGCTAGAAGATCTTATTTACAACTTTTATTTAGTGCAATTGGATTGCCTTTTCTTCCTACTTACAACGATCTTCAGTTTAAAGCCAAAACCAAATTAAATGATAAAAACCAAATCACAATGATTGGCCTTGGTGCCATAGATGATTTTGTTCTAAACACTGGAATTAATGACAATGAAACGGATCCTGAGTTGATAGAAAGAAATAATTATATATTGGGATATATTCCTGTAACCACTCAATGGAACTATGCAGTGGGTATGAATTGGACACATTTTAAAGAAAAAAGCTTTCAAAACTTTATTCTATCTAGAAACCACTTAAATAATCGGTCAGTAAAATATAAAGATAATGTTGAAACAAATGAAAATCTACTTCAAGATTATCTTTCAGAAGAAATAGAGACCAAATTTCGTTTTGAAAATACCATGAGAAATAATGGTTGGAAATTAAACTTTGGAACAGGGTTGGAAGCAGTGACCTTTAAAAATAATACCTTTCAAAAGATAATTTTTCAAAACCTTCCAGACACTCTCGATTTTAGTTCTGAACTTAATTTTATAAAAACAAGTCTATTTGGCCAAATAAGTAAAAAAGCTTTTGATAACAAGATTATTGCATCTTTTGGATTAAGGACAGATCAAAATTCTTATTCAAAACAAATGTCTAATCCATTAAAACAGCTATCACCAAGATTTAGTCTAGCTTATGCTATTGGTGAGAAAAGCAGCTTAAATTTTAACATTGGTCAATACTTTCAACTTCCTGCATATACCGTTATGGGTTATAGAAATAACAATAATCAACTTGTAAATAAAGAAAATGAAATCACCTATATAAACAACAAGCATTTGGTTTTTGGTATTGAGACCAACCCTGGAAACTTTAGCAAACTTACTGTAGAAGGTTTTTACAAAAAATACGATAATTACCCATTTTTACTAAAAGATAGTATATCGTTAGCAAATCTTGGTGGTGATTTTGGAGTTATTGGAAATGAAGCAGTTTCTAGCACCTCTCAAGGAAGGTCATATGGCGTGGAATTCCTAGCACAAAAAAAATTGAATAAATCATTTTATGGAATAATGGCCTACACATGGGTAAGAAGTGAATTCAAGGATAAAAACAATACTTACATACCTTCTGCTTGGGACAACCAACATATAATAAGCCTGACAGGTGGTTTTAAATTTAAAAAAGATTGGGAACTAGGAATGAAATTTCGTTTTTCTGGAGGATCACCATATACTCCATATGACACACTTAATTCTTCATATTCTTATGTTTGGGATGTTAATTCGTTCGGTGTATTTGATTACGACCAATTAAACAGAGTAAGATTAAAATCCAACCATGGTTTAGATATAAGAATTGATAAGAAATGGTATTGGAAGAAAGTGACACTTAACGTTTACCTAGACATTCAAAACCTATATAATTTTCAAGCAGAAACTCCGCCTAGTTTAATTGCTGTTAGAAATACTGACGGTAGCTTCCAAACCATTACAGACTCCAATCCTGAGAGGTATAATTTAAAATATATTGACAATACTGCAGGTACTGTACTCCCATCAATTGGATTACAATTTGAATTTTAATTTATTCTTGTAATGCTTCAACCGAAACAATTTCAGGAATTAACAACTTGAGGTTTTCTTCCAATCCAGCTTTCATAGTGACAGAGCTAACAGAACAGGACTGACAAGCCCCTAAAAGTTTTACGATTACTCTGTTATCAGACGTAATTTCAACTAGTTCCATGTCACCGCCATCATTGTGCAAATACGGACGAAGGTCATCAATTGCTTTAAGTACTATTTTTTCTGTTTTATTCAATTTAGGTAGAGCATTTAGGGGTGCCATATTCAACACCAACTACTTTTGTTGGTTCTAATTTAGCATTTCTTTCGTCAATATTTAAAATTAATTTTTCACAAAGGTCACTATAATATTTTTCAACTATAGTTTCTTGTTGTAAAACAGCTGGTCTTCCAACATCGCCGCTTTGTCTTATACTTTCTACAAGTGGTACTTTTCCCAAAAGTTTGATGCTTAGCGATTTAGCTAAGTTTTCACCACCATCCTCTCCAAAAATAAAGTACTTTTCTTCCGGATAATTTTTTGGGGTAAACCAAGACATATTTTCAACCAGACCTAGAACAGGAACTTTTATATTATCCATTTTAAGCATTGCTACTGCTTTTTTCGCATCTGCTAATGCAACTGGCTGTGGAGTAGTCACCACTACAGCACCTGTTAAAGGAAGAGACTGAACAATCGATAAATGAACATCTCCAGTTCCTGGTGGAGTATCAATAATCAAATAATCTAATTCCCCCCAATCTGCATCAAAGATCAATTGTTTTAAAGCTTTTACCGCCATTGGACCTCGCCATACTACTGCCTCATCGAGTTCAGCAAAAAAACCAATAGAAAGAATCTTTACTCCATAATTTTCTGCGGGAACAATAACTTGTTTTTTATTAATCTCTCTTGAAATTGGCCTGTAGTGAAGAACATCAAACATTATGGGCATTGAAGGACCATAAATATCTGCATCGACAACACCAACATTAAAACCTTTTTTTGCTAACCCAACAGCTAAATTCGCTGAAACTGTAGATTTCCCAACACCACCTTTTCCAGAAACTACTGCAATAGTATTTTTTATGTTTGGCAATACGTTTTGGTTTGCTTCTGCTTTTTTCATAGCTTGAACATTAACTTCAACTGAATAATCTTTTCCAATAGATCTTTCAATTGCAAATTCACAAGCTTCCTGCATCCTTTTCTTTGCATGCATTGCTGCATTTTTCATTTGAATAGAAAAACTAACCTTATTCTCCAAAATTTTAATATCCGTTACTAGTCCAAGAGAAACAATATCCTTACCTAAATCAGGCTCAATTACTTTTTTTAAAGATTCAAGTATGGTTTCGGGATTGATTTTCATATTGTAAACATAAATAGATAATTTATTTAAAACTAAATTGTTAATTCTTTTATTGGGTCCCAAAGGTATTTGTTGAAGTCTACAATACTATCTTCCTTTATATTCAATCCTTCTTTTTCGAGCTCTTCTTTCATGTAATTTTTAGTTGGAAAATTATTTTTTCCCGTCATTAATCCATTTCTATTGACTACTCTGTGCGCTGGAATTTCACTATTTTGAGATACTTTATTCAAAGCCCAACCAACTAGCCTTGAGCTCTTTTTAGCACCTAAATAATTAGCAATCATTCCGTAACTGGTAACTTTTCCTTTGGGAATTAATTTAACAACTTCGATAACATCTTTAAAAAAATCACTCATTTATTAACAAAGAATTTAGTGTTTGTTGTGAACAGCTCAATATTAGAAATATACTCTAATACATAAACTCCACTACTATAATTGGATAAGTCAATTTTCAAATAATCAGTATTTCCTTTAAGCTCATCAACTTTAGATCCTAACATATTGTAAATATTTATTTTGTAATCAGCTAAATCTAAATGTTCTCTGTAGAAGTAAATATAATTGGATGAAGGGTTTGGAAAAACATAAAAAGGATCTTCTGCAATTGTAGGCGGGGGTTCAAAATCAAATAAATAAAGACCAGATGTTCTATCAGATGCTAAAACTAGGTTACTATTATTAAAAGGATAAATCCCCCATAATCCCCTGTAAATTAGATAATCACTTCCTGGATAAGTATCGTAATAACCTATTTTCTTAGGATTAAATGGATTTGAAATATCAAAAATTTGTAACCCGTCGTTGTAATAACTAACATAGGCAGTATTATTTATAATTATAGCGTTATGTGGTAATGCCTGCTCGTAAGAATCTGCAGAAAAAGTAGAACTGACTGAAATATTATTTAAATCAGAAACATCTAGCAATTTTATCTTCATTGAAGGTGTTTCATCACACATAATGTAGGTCTTTTTATCACCTGAAATCCATCCGGAGTGGTTGTACCCTTTATCTGGGTAGACAGTAAGTGAGGACAGCTCATAAGCAAATCCTTGGGAGTGAGATTTAATAACTCTAAGACCATCATTTCCACAATTTAAAAAAGCAGTGTCATTGTAAACGTAGGCATCATGAACATGACCAACCTCATCATAATTATAAATTAATTCTGGGTAAATAGGATTACTTAGATCATAAACACTTAAAGCATGAAAGCCTGAAGGTGTTGCTACAGCACATCCGTATAACTTTGCATTTGCAGTATCAATAAATATATTATGAGCACGAACTATTAACGAGTCACTGTCGTACACCAGATGAACACTGTCTGGTAAATAACTTAAATCCATAATTTGAAGAGAGCTAGCATTTTCATCACAAACTGCGTACAAATAACCATTGTAATCATGAAAATCTCTATGAATGGCTTGATTTCCTGCGTACTTTCCAGCAACAAAATCTATCTCTTCAAACCTATTGTCACTGATTCTTAAAATATGGGTGCCATTTGTAGAACCAATAATAGCGTATTTATCATTTTCAATTTCTAATCCCCATACATCGTTAAATACTGATTCGCCGTCATTGGTAATAGGTAATCCGTCTATATACCATTGGTCAAGCAACTCAATATTATTAGATTGAGAAATCAGACAAAAAGGAATAATTAATAAAAGAATAAATATTTTTCTCACAGATATTGCAAAGTTAATAATAGTTAAGGTATTTTTATTAAAGAATTTTATTCGTTTATTTGTTTATAAACCAAACTGAAAAGTTATTTAAAATTCTTTCTAATATTTCTAGAAAAATGAAGAGTGTAGTAATTATACCTACTTATAATGAGATTGAAAATATTTCTAATATAATTTATGCTGTATTAGCTAAAAAAGATGATTTTCATATTCTAATTGTAGATGATCAATCTCCTGATGGAACTGCAAAAGTTGTTAAAGAAATCATGAAAAAAAATAAGTCTGTATTTATTGAAGAAAGAAAGGAAAAGTCTGGTTTAGGGACTGCCTATATTCATGGATTTAAATGGGCCATTAAAAACAAGTACGATTATATATTTGAAATGGATGCAGATTTCTCCCATAGTCCTGACGACTTACCAAGATTACTTTATAATTGCGCAAACGAATCTGCAGACTTATGTGTTGGGTCTAGATATGTCCCTGGAGGGAAGATTATCAATTGGCCAAAATCAAGGTATTGGTTGTCCTTCTACGCATCGCTATATGTAAGGTTAATCTTGGGAATAAATATCAAAGACACTACTGCAGGATTTAAATGTTATTCAAGAAAAGTATTGGAAAAAATTGATTTAGATAATATTTGGTTTGTTGGTTACGCATTTCAAATAGAAATGAAATATAGCGCTATTAAATTAGGCTTTAAAGTAAAAGAAATTCCTATTCACTTTAAAGATAGAGAACATGGACAGTCTAAGATGAATATTGGAATTTTTAGAGAGGCTTTTGTAGGAGTATTGAAATTAAGATCGAAAAAATTTGAAAATTAAAAGCGTAATAAGAAATGCAGAAATCATTAACGAAAATCAACAATTTTTCGGGGATATTGCTATTGAGGATTCTGAAATTTCAGAAATTAAAAAAGGGTCCATAACTGGAACATTCGACCATGAATATGATGCAACAGGACTAATAGCTATTCCAGGAATGATTGATGATCAAGTTCATTTTAGAGAGCCTGGATTAACACACAAAGCAAATATTTATTCAGAATCAAGAGCTGCAGTGGCGGGCGGAATTACAAGTTTCATGGAAATGCCTAACACAGTTCCCAACACGGTAACCCAAGACCTATTAGAAGAAAAATATGCTATAGCGAATAAAAACTCAATAGCAAATTATTCCTTTTTCATGGGTGCAAATAATGAAAATCTTCAAGAGGTATTGAAAACCAATCCTAGTAATGTTTGTGGCATTAAAGTTTTTATGGGTTCTTCTACTGGAAATATGCTCGTTGATAATAAACAGACATTGTCTCAAATATTTAAAAATAGCTCTTTGCTAATAGCTACCCACTGTGAAGATGAACAGACTGTAAGAAAAAATACTGCCATATTTAAAGAAAAATATGGAGAGTATATCCCTTTTGAAATGCATCCTATAATTAGATCCGAAGAAGCTTGTTATTTATCTTCTTCATTGGCTGTTGATTTGGCAAAAAAATACGAAACAAGGCTTCATGTATTACATATTTCAACTGCAAAAGAATTGGAACTTTTTAACAATAACCAGCCTATAAGAAATAAAAAAATAACTGCTGAATGCTGTATTCATCATTTGTGGTTCAATGATTCAAAATATTTAGATAAAAAAAGTTTAATTAAATGGAACCCAGCAGTCAAATCAGAAAATGACAGAAAAGCGCTTATTGAAGCTATAAATGAAAATATAATTGATGTAATTGCAACTGATCACGCTCCCCATACTTTTGAAGAGAAAAATAATTCCTATTTGTCGGCTCCATCCGGTGGCCCATTAGTCCAACATGCTTTACTTACCTTACTTGAGCTAGAAAAAACCAATCAAATGAATTTGAAACAAATTGTAAAGAAGACCAGTCACGATGTTGCAGAATGCTTTAAAATTGAAAAAAGAGGTTATTTGAGAACTGGTTATTTTGCAGATATAGCTCTTTTGGATAGAAATACAGATACGAAAGTAGAGAAAGAAAATATTTTATATAAATGTGGATGGTCTCCCTTCGAAGGAACCAAATTCACAAGTAATATTAATAGCACATTCATTAATGGTAAAAGAGTTTATCACAAAGGAGAATTTAACAAAAATAGTACCGGAATGAGATTAACATTTAATAAGTGATTAAATACTTTAAAATATTTTTTCTTGTAATTGCAGCAACAAGTTGTTTAGAAGAAAAACCAAAAGATAATATTAAATATCCGCCAATTAAAGAAAAGGAATTTCAGACCTTAATTAAAAAAATATGGTTAGTAAATGCACACCTTTACAACAATAAAAAATTCACACAAATCCCCAGAGATAGTGTTGGGAGTATCACCAATAAACTTTTAGAGGATTATGGTTATAAAAAAGAAGATTTCAAAAAATCTATAAAGTATTACTCAGAAAACCCAAGATTACTTGATAGTATAATTAAAGACCTTAGGGATAGTTTAGAAAAAGTTTTTACGGGGATTTCTCATGATGTTAATGAGGACGATCAGATATTAATTCAACAAGATTCCGTTAAAAAAATATTAAAAGAAAGTTTTAAATTTAAAGATAAAATGAAATTAAAAAAAGATTTAAAACCTTCGATTGAATCCGGAAACCAAATATTAGATACTTTTAAAATTGAAAAATGAAAATAGCAAAAATCAATCTTGGAATTTTAACCACTTTTATTTTAATCACTTCCTGCGGTGGTTGGTCAGAAAAAGATAAGGATAGATATTTAAACGAGTGTGAGAAAGCAAAATTAGATTCTGCATTTTGTAATTGTAGTTTAGAAAAAATCACTTCCAAATACAATAGCTTTGAGCATGCTATGAGAAACGAAAACGATTTCCCAGAAATTTTTAATGCATGTAAATAATATTAAATTATTTTTTTGTAGAAAAAAAGTAAAAGACCAAAACAAAGAAAAATACTTAAGGCAACATTAATAAATGCCCAATAATAACTTCCAGATTTCAATAAATCTATAGTTTCAAGGCTGAAAGTAGAAAAAGTGCTTAAACCTCCACAAAATCCAACTATTATAAAAAGCTTAGTGTTTTGGTTTAAATATTTTGATTCTGATAAAATTGCTAAAAAAATACCCACAATCAAACAAGATATTAAATTAGAAAATAATGTACCTATAGGTAAATCTCCTTTATAATATTGAGAAAAGAATTTTGAGATAAAATACCTTACTAATGCTCCAAAGCCTCCTCCAAAAAAAACAGCAATAGTAGAAATCATAATTTCAAAACAAATTTATTTATATACTTAGAACTTATAAAAGATAATATAAATCCTAAAGTCCAACCTCCAATAATATCTGAAAGATAGTGAACTCCTAAATATATTCTACTATAGGAAATTAAAACGACGAAAATTAATAAGTATATCCACGATTTAGGATAAGAATTTTTAATCACATTAAAAATCATTATTCCAACAATAGACATATTCGTAGCGTGATTCGAGACAAAGCCAAACATTCCTCCTTTATATTCATTAACAAAATTTAGGTGTTTTGAAACCTCTAGGTGATGGCTTGGTCGAAACCTCTGTATGGTTTCTTTAATTAAATCATGGGCAATTAAGTCTCCTAAACCAACTGTAATACCAATAACAGCAATTACTCTAATTGCTTTTTTATAGCTATAAATATTAAAAATTAAGTATATAAATAATAGGTAGAATGGGATTCCAAAAATTGGATTAGTAACTAGCCACATTAATTGATCAAAGAATGGATTATTTGAACCATTTAAAAACAGAACAATTTGTTGATCTAGAATCTCTATTTTATCCATCCATTCCATCGTGAATCATTTTCCAAATCATATCTTTTAGTTCTACAATACCTATTTGTGATATTGAAGAAATAAAAACTGTTTTTATACCAGCAGGTAATTCTTTTTTAATCTCTTGTTTCAACTCTTCATCTAGCAAATCGCATTTAGTGATAGCTAACATTTTTTCTTTATCCAAAAGTTCAGGATTATATAATTTCAACTCCTTTAATAAAACTTCATATTCTTCAATTATATTATTAGAATCTGAAGGAATCATAAATAATAAAACAGAGTTTCGTTCTATATGCCTTAAAAATCTATGACCCAACCCTTTTCCTTTGTGAGCGCCCTCAATAATACCCGGAATATCTGCCATAACAAAGGACTGATGATCTCGATAAGCAACAATCCCTAAATTAGGAACTATTGTGGTAAAAGGATAATTTGCTATTTCAGGTTTTGCAGCAGAAACTACAGAAAGTAAAGTAGATTTTCCAGCATTAGGGAATCCTACCAAACCTACATCGGCCAAAACTTTTAGTTCAAGAATTTTCCATTCTTCTTTTCCGGGTTCTCCCGGCTGTGCATACCTTGGAGTCTGATTGGTAGAGGATTTGAAATGATTATTTCCTAAACCTCCTTTTCCACCGCTTAAAAGAATTATTTCTTCTCCATGCTCAGTGATTTCAAAAAGAAAGTCGCCAGTTTCTGCATCTTTTGCTACAGTTCCTAAGGGGACTTCTATAATCTCATCTTTTCCAAATTTTCCAGTACACAATGATGAACTACCAGAACCTCCTCCTGGAGCAATAATATGCTTCCTGTACTTCAAACTAAGTAGCGTCCAAATTTGTTTATTTCCTCTTAGAATTATATGTCCTCCTCTACCTCCATCTCCGCCGTCAGGACCTCCTTTTGCTGTGGTTCTGTCTCTGTGAAAATGTCTAGATCCAGCACCACCTTTGCCAGATCTACAGCAAACCTTTACATAATCAACAAAGTTACTAGAGGACATTTTATTTTATATCTATTGAACTAAACAATCGTTCTGTTATTTGATCTACAGATCCAACACCATTGATGGTAGCTAACTTATTTTGGGCTTTATAATATTCTGCTAGTACTGCTGTTTGGTTTTCATAAACCTTAATTCTATTTGCAATAATAGATTTGTCTTGATCGTCTGCCCTTCCGCTCTGCTTTCCTCTTAGAAATAATCTGGTAATTAGCTCATCATTTGGGACTTCTAACGCTATCATCTTGGTAATGGATAGATTCTTTGAAGATAGAAAATCGTCTAAAGCTTTAGCTTGGTGGGTAGTTCTTGGGAATCCATCAAAAATAAAACCCGATGAATCAGAATGTTTATTTACTTCAGACTCCAACATTTTAATAGTAACCTCATCTGGAACCAACTCTCCTTTATCCATAAATTGCTTAGCCATTAAGCCTAAGTCGGTAGATTCCTTTATATTGTATCTAAAAATATCACCTGTAGATAAATGAATAAGAGAATACTGATTTTTAATTCTTTCTGCTTGAGTTCCTTTACCTGCACCTGGAGGTCCGAATAATACAATATTTAGCATGCTATTTATTTTCATCAATTATATAAATGTCTCGTAAATTTCTTCCAACTCCGTTGTAATCTAATCCAAATCCTACAAGAAATTCGTTTCCAACATTAATTGCTGGATATTTAATAGGTATATTTTTTTTGTAGGCATCTGGCTTAAAAAGTAAGGTGGCTATTTCCAAAGAATTTGGCTCTTGAGTTTTGATATTATCATAAACAGAGTCAATAGTATTTCCAGTATCTACAATATCTTCAACAATAATCAAATCTCGACCTTTAATATTTTCATTTAAACCAATAAGATTTTTCACAACTCCTAAAGAGTTTGTTCCTTGATAAGAAGACAATTTTACAAATGAAACTTCACATTCATGGTCAAATCTTTTGATCAATTCTGACGCAAAAAGAAAGGCGCCATTTAATACACAAATAAAAATTGGTCTTTTATTTGCATAATGCTCATTGATTTTCAAGGAAAGCTGATCAATTTCAGCAAGAATCTTCTTCGATTCAATGAATAATTTAAAGTGCTTGTCCCCTAGAGTTACTTTTTTCATTTTGTTTATCCATCAAATGTAATCATTTCATTTTACTGAAAAATGATTGTTTCTTTAAATTGGTAACTTACATTTGTAAATAAATTAATTATATCCATGATTGAAAATCAATTTTTTAGTTCAGATTTTAAATTAGGAATACTTGGAGGTGGCCAACTTGGTAAAATGCTGCTTTACGATAGTATCAGATACGATATTTATACTAAGATCATGGATCCAAATAAAAACGCTCCTTGCCATAAGATTTGTGATGAATTTATTGTTGGGGATTTAACAGATTATGACCATGTCGTAAAATTTTGTGAGGATGTTGATGTAGTTACTGTTGAGATTGAAAATGTAAATACAGATGCCTTAGAGTTTTTAGAGAAAAATGGGAAAAAGGTGTACCCTTCCTCCAAAACATTAAAAACTATTCAAAATAAATCCAAACAAAAAGACTTTTACATTAAAAATAATTTACCAACATCATCTTATAAAAACTATCAAAACAAGAGTGAAGTATTTTCAGATCTTAATAATGGACACTTTAAGCTTCCGTGTGTATGGAAAAGTGCAAAATTTGGATACGATGGAAAAGGTGTGAAAATAGTCAAGACTTTTGAAGATATAAAGAACCTTCCCGATTTGGAATGCTTAATAGAAAAAAAAGTGGAAATTAAAAAAGAAGTTTCTGTAATTGTAGCAAGGAATCCAAATAAAGACGAAACATGTTTCCCCATAGTTGAAATGGAGTTTAACGATAATTCTAACTTAGTTGAATATGTTATTTGTCCAGCTAAAATATCCAAAGAATTGGAGGAAAAAGCTTATGATATTGCTCTTCAAACTGCAAGATGTTTTAATAGCATTGGATTACTTGCCGTAGAACTATTTATTACAGAAAATGACGAGATATTAATTAATGAAGTTGCCCCAAGACCACACAATTCTGGTCATCATACGATTGAATGTTGTTTAACTTCTCAATTTGACCAGCATATAAGATCTATTTTAAATTTACCACTTGGAAATACCGATTTAAAAATTCCTGGAATAATGCTAAATTTAGTTGGAGAAAATAAAATCGAAGGATTTGTAAAATATGAAAATATTGATGAAATCCTTGATATAATTGGAGTTTCAGCTCACTTTTACGGTAAAAAGAAGTCAAGACTTAACAGAAAAATGGGACACATTACAGTGGTTAATAACAATATCGAAGAAGCTCTAAAAATTGGAAAAAGAATAAAAAAAATAGTTAAAGTAACAGCATAAAAATGAAGCAAGTTGGAATAATAATGGGTAGTAAAAGTGATCTACCAGTAATGCAAAAAGCAATTGATATTTTAAAAGAGTTTGGTATTGGGACAGATGTTAAAATAGTATCTGCTCACAGAACCCCCGAAGTAATGTTTGAGTATGCTAAAAATGCAAAAACAAATGGAATAAAAGTAATTATAGCTGGAGCTGGAGGTGCAGCACACTTACCAGGAATGGTTGCATCAATTTCAACTCTTCCAATAATTGGTGTTCCTATTAAATCAAGAAATTCAATAGATGGTTGGGATTCTATATTGTCTATATTGCAAATGCCCGAAGGCGTTCCAGTGGCTACAGTTGCACTCGATGGGGCTACGAATGCAGGTATTATTGCAGCTCAAATACTGGGAATAGAAGATGCTGAAATATCTAAAAAATTGACCCAACACAAAGAGAATCTTAAAGAAAAAGTTATAAAAACCAATAAGGAATTAATGTAATCATATTTCTATTTAAAGAAATTTTAAAAAATGATAAAAACAGATATTATAATTATTGGTGCTGGACCAGTTGGTCTTTTCACAGTTTTTGAGGCTGGATTACTAAAATTAAAATGCCATTTAATAGATGCTCTTCCGCAACCTGGTGGTCAATGTGCAGAAATTTATCCAAAAAAACCTATTTATGACATTCCTGGTTATCCAAGTATATTAGCTTCAGAACTAGTGGATAAGTTAATGGAGCAAATCGAACCTTTTAATCCAGGTTTTACATTAGGTGAAACTGCCCAAACTATTGAAAAAAATACAGATGGTGACTTTATTATTAAAACTACTCAAGGAACCTCTCTTAAAGCTCCAGTAGTAGCAATTGCAGGTGGGCTTGGTGTATTCACCCCTAGAAAACCTAATATAGCTAACCTAGAAAGTTTTGAAAACGACAAAGTATTTTATATTGTTAAAGAACCTTCTTTGTTTAAAGATAAAGAAATTGTAATATCCGGTGGCGGAGATAGTGCACTGGACTGGGCTCTTTTCTTTGCAGAGAATTATGCTTCCGATGTGAAACTTATTCATAGATCTGACAATTTTCGTGCTCACAATGATTCTGTGCAAAGAGCTTTAGATTTATCGAAACAAGGAAAAATTAAAATGATTTTGAATTCTCAAGTATCCGGTATTTCAAAAAATGAAAATAAAATTACTTTGGACGTTCAATCAAAAAACAATGATTTATCTAAAATAAATTGTGACAATTGGTTGCCACTATTTGGACTCACTCCAAAAATTGGACCTATTGGAGACTGGGGTCTAGAAATTCAAAAAAATGCAATTAAAGTGGACAATTCAACGGACTATTCCACAAATATTGATGGTATATATGCTATTGGAGATGTAAATACTTATCCTGGAAAGTTAAAATTAATTCTTTGTGGTTTTCACGAAGCAGCTATTATGGTACAATCTGCATTTAAGAAAGTATATCCTAATAAAAACAATGTACTGAAATACACAACAGTAACTGGTATTAAAGGTTTTTAAAATGGATGTTAAAATTCATGTTACAGATAGACAAGGAAAAGAACAAATAATCTCTGGACCAACAGATGTGAGCCTTAACTTAATGGAACTTCTCAAAGTTCATGAATATCCAGTTGAAGGAACATGTGGAGGAATGGCTCTGTGTGCATCGTGCCATATTTTTATTCACTCTCCAAATTTATTGCCAGAGAAATCGTCTTCAGAGCAAGCAATGTTAGATGATAATTGGGACAGTAAAGACAACAGCAGATTGGCATGTCAAATACCTATTGGCGAAAATATTGATTTACTGAAAATAGAATTAGCCCCAGAAGATATGTGAATATTTTAAGATTTTAAACTTTCTGGTATCTCACATACTGGAATAGGGTTCATTTTATGGAGATTTGTTTGATGGTGTCCGCTGTATATTTCTAGTACTTTTTTTTGTCTTTCAGATAAATTATTTTGAGAATTAAATTCCAAATAATTCATTGCCCACTCAAGTTCCTCATATGTTGCACCTAGTTGGTCTTCATCACTTCTATCATCGTCCCATAGGCCGTCTGTGGGTTTTGCTTTTTGGATACTAGAAACTATTCCAAGATGATCTGCGAGCTTAAAAACTTCAGATTTAAGAAGATCAGCAATTGGAGAAATATCTACCCCACCGTCACCATATTTAGTATAAAAGCCAACACCAAAATCTTCAACTTTGTTACCAGTACCAGCAACTAAGTATTTTTTATTACTTGCAAAAACATAAAGATTAGACATTCTAATTCTAGACCTTAAATTTGCCATGGATAAATCATCTTGGTTAGATTTTGGTAGAACATTTGAAAATGAATCGTAAACTTCTGTGAGATTAATTTCGTGACTTGTTACGTTTTCAAAATTATTTTTAAGCCAATTAATGTGCTCATTACTTCTATCAAATTGATTAGACTTTTGATGAATTGGCATGTTAAGAACTATAGTGTTTAATCCTGTTTTTGCACACAGGGTAGATGTTACTGCAGAATCAATTCCTCCAGAAACACCGACAACAAAACCATTTAAACCAGATTTTTTTGAATAATCAAATAACCAATTTACTATATGAGATTCTATACTTTTAAGGTTCACAAGATAAATGTAAAAAGGATTAATAAATAAAAAGGCAGTGTTGAAGGAGTATTAAAAAAGTATTCCAAAAGATAAAACAATATTTCCAGGAAATGATTTAGCCCCTACTGATTCAAAAATACCCTTTGAAACTTCCTGTCTTAAAAACTCTTCTTTTTCTTCAGAAACCAATTGGTTATTAAGAAAATAATTCCAATTTAGCTGAAAGAAAAGAGCGGTACTCCCAGAAAGACTATATTCAGCTCCTGCTCCTAGAGTTAGACCTAATCGAACGGTTTGAGTCCCTTTGTCAATATTAATATTTTCTAACGTAGTAGTGAATGGCTGGCTTTCTATAAAAGAAGAGTCATTGTAATTCCAAGTATATAATTTTGATTCATCATCTACTGTAGATTTGGTTTTCAAACCTATTGTAGCTCCAAACTCACCGTAATAAGTAAAGTAACCAATTTCGTTGGTTTTTAATTTTAAAACTAAAGGAATATTAACATAGTTAATAGAATAATTTCTATTGTAAAGTTGATAAATATATCCACTAGTATCTGGAAGTGAGCCATCGTTCCATTCAACAAAGTTTTCACTCGCATCTAAGACATAAAAAGTTCTGTGATGCAAATTTAAATCGGTGTCATAATAATTAATTCCTGCTTTAAAAGTAGAGAAATTTAATCCTGTCCTTAGGGAAGTAGTAGGGTTGAAATTTATTTCTGTATCTAATCCCCAACCAAATCCTAAACCAAAGCTACCTCTTGAATAAATTTTTTGTTGTTCAGGCGATAGCCAACAAAGAGCACCTTCACCATACAAACCAAATCTAACTTTCCTTAGTTCTGTATTTTCTACAATTGGATCATTGCTTTGGGAACTAATTGGTGATGCCAACGGCAAATAAAAGAACAGAAATAGAAATAATTTATTCATTGGATTATATTTATACAAACTTAAAAAAAAAATCACCAACAAATTTTACTTTTGTACAAGCTTTGAAACATTTAATACATATTTATATTATTACTCTATTATTGGCTTGTTCATCGTGCAGCTCCAACAAAAGAGAAATCAAATTAAAAGATGACAAGTGGCAAAATTTTAAAACAATTCGCTTAGACCAAGTTTTACTAAACGCTAAAAATATTGACGAAATTCACCAACAGTTTATAAAACACCCTCAGCTTTATCAAAATTTTTATGCTTATATGATTAGAGCTGGGAAAAAAGAAGATGTTTTAGTTTCCAGATTACCAGAAAAAGTAAAATCAAATTTGGAGAGTTTTATTAACGATACTACTATTAAAAGTTTTCTTACAGAGATACAGAAAGAGTTCCCAGACTTTGATAATTATAAAATAGAAATTGCCAAAGGGTTAAACAGATGTGAAAATATATTTAACTATCGTTATCCAAAGATGGAAATCGGAACCTTTTTTTCATTATTTAATGCCGATGTTCACGAGTTTGATTCAATAATTTGGATTGGATTGGATATGTACTTAGGTCCCGAAAATAGAGTTACCAAACTTTTACCCAACGAATCATTACCGCAATATATCAAAGATAAAATGGACAAAAAATATATTGTATCAGATGTATTATTTGGGTATTTAATGACCCATCATTACCAGTACTTAGGAGATGATTTACTAAGCAAAGCTATCTCGTATGGTAAAATTGCTTATTTGATGGACTTAATTTTGCCTGACGAACAAAAAGAGAATAAATTTAGATATACCAAGAAAGAATTAGACTGGTGTCAAAAGAATGAAAAATATATATGGCAATATATTGTAGATAATGAACTTCTTTATGAAAAAAATGCAAAAAAAATAAGTTATTTCTTTAATCCTGGTCCATTCACCAAGAATTTTGGACAAGATTCTCCTTCAAATATAGGGATTTGGCTAGGTAGCAGAATAATTGAAGATTTTGCTAAAAGCTCTGAACTAAACATTCAAGAAATATTAAAAGAGAAAAATATTCAAAAACTATTAAATAGCTATGACCCAAAATAAAACATCTAAAAAAGAAAAATTCTCGGTTGAAGTAATTATGGATGAGAATTTAATTCCTGAGGAGTTAGAGTGGCACTCTTCCCAAGGGAAAGGACAAAGTGAAAAGGCTTCTGCTGCGCTTATCTACTTATGGAATGCTCAAAAAAATGAAACTTTTAGTCTTGATTTATGGACAAAAAAAATGTCCGTTGAAGAAATGAATAAGATGATGTTTCAAACCATAATGACACTTGCTAATTCTTACGAAAAAGCAACAAGTGAAGACCAATTGGCAAACGCAATGAGAGATTTTGCAGAATTTTTTGGTGAAAAAACAGAGATTATTCCTAGAAGTGGGAAATTTGATGGAGATGGGAAAGGATAAGCTTAAAAGATTTTCTCAAATATTGACCTTTGGAAATGTTATTCAACCAAAGATAAATTTCCATTCTGATGACCATGACATAAAAGGAAACTGGTCCACAGTTTTTAATAATGAAAACCCTATAGTTCTAGAATTAGGGTGTGGTGCTGGTGAATACACGGTAGCACTTGCAAAATCTTATCCCAACAAAAACTTTATTGGAATAGATATTAAAGGGGCTAGAATATGGAAAGGAGCAAAGACTGCTTTAGAAGAAGGACTAAACAATGTTAGATTTCTAAGAACAAAAGTAGATTTTGTAACAAAGTTTTTCAGTGAAAATGAAGTAGATGAGATATGGTTAACATTTTCTGATCCACAACCAAAAAAGCCAAAAAAAAGGTTATCCTCAAAATTATTTACCGACAGATATCAAGAATTTTTAAAAATTAATGGAACTATTCATTTAAAAACTGACAGTGAATTACTTTATGATTTCACTCTTGAAGAGATAAAATCAAATAATTTTAAACTGTTGAAAAATATAGTAAATGTTTACAAAGAATCTTATGAGAACTCCCAAGAACTAAAGAAAACTCTTTTTATTAAAACTTTTTACGAGAAAAAATGGCTTGATTTAGAAAAGACAATAAAATATCTTGCTTTCAGCATTCACTAATGATAAATAGTGATAATATTTTGTAAATTAAATTGATGAATTACCACTGGATTATTTCTTTAATTTTAATATGTCACTTTAATGCAAAAGGACAAATATTTCAAAACAGCGGTGCCTTAAGTACTTCCATGTCTGGGCTAAATGTTAATAATGAAGATATTTGGAGTGTAAATAACAATATAAGTCAGCTCTCTAAAATCAAAAAGCCTGAACTAAGTATAAGCAGCTTTCAACCGTTCCTAGTAAAAGATTTTACAACATCTAGTATTGTTTTTGGATTACCAACTAAGAAAGGAGCATTCGGCATGAATTTTTCTTCCAATGGAAACAAGCATCTTCAAATGCACAATGTGGGATTTGGATATTCTCAAAAGTTAGGAGAAAATATTCAAAGTGGAATCAAGTTAAATTATTTTATGATTAATGCAGGAGATTATTACAATAAAAGATCTGTTATTTCTACAGACATAGGTTTCTCTTCAAAACTATCTAATGAATTGCAACTTGGTATTTGCATTAAAAATCCCACTTTCACCAAACTTTCCAATTTTGACGATGAAAGATTAGCAACTAATATTCAGCTTGCTGCGGGATATAAATTTTCAAATGAATTAATCCTACACACGGGAGTTGAAAAAAATATATTTTATCCAGCTTCCTTTTTAGCTGCAATCGAATACCAACCGAGTGAGAAAATATTTTTAAGTGGAGGAATTAAGTCTAACCCTAGTATAGCTTCCTTTGGAATAAGCATGTCCCAAAAGCAATTTACTATTTGTGCTGCTACTCAAATTCATCAGTTTTTAGGATGGAGTCCAGACTTATCTATTATCTATCAATTTAAATAATTTTTGAAGCTGCAAAAAAAATATTATTTATTGGTAGTTGTTCTACTAGGAAAAATCTTCTATTCTCAAAGTATTGACACATTGTCCAGCAAAAACAATGTTGTTTCAAATTTGTCTTATAAAGACATGAAAAAACAATATATAATTGAGCAGACTATTGAAAATATAGCGGAAAATAGTGAAGATGAAAACATCGACTATACAACTCTATTTGACCAACTAAACTTTTACTATGAACATCCAATAAATTTAAATAGAAAAGAAATAAAATTTGATTTAGAACAACTTATGTTGTTAGACCAATTTCAGATTAAGTCCTTAATTAATCATAAAGAAAAATATGGGAAATTTTTGAATATTTATGAGTTACAAACCTTAAACTCCTTTTCTTCGAGTGACATTAGAAAAATTCTTCCATTTATTGTAATAAATGAAAACTTTGACGCTACCCATCTATCATTTTTAGAAATGCTAAATAAAGGGAAAAACGATGTTTTTTTTAGGTATTCTAGAGTCATTAATACAACCATTGGACAGACCAAATTAAGCGATAGTTCTTGGCTTAGTTCACCCAATAGTAAAATGCTTGGATCTGCAGATAATTTATATATGCGCTACAGATTTAAATACCAAAATCACTTGAGTTTTGGCATCACTACAGAAAAAGATGCTGGAGAGACTTTTTTGGGGAATTCACAGGCTGAAAACTTATTTGATTTACAAAAAACAAGGGGATTTGATTTCTATTCTGCCCATTTTTTTTTAAAGGAAGTTGGTAAAATTGATGTTTTAGCTATTGGAGACTATCATATTCAACTTGGACAAGGGTTGACGTTCTGGTCTGGTCTGGCAATGGGTAAATCCTCCAACGTAATGAGTTTAAAGAGAAGTGCTGTTGGAATTAAACCATATGCTTCAGTTGACGAAAATGCTTTTTTGAGAGGAGGTGCATTTTCTATGAAATATAAAAAATTTAAGTTTCTTACTTTCGCTTCCAAAAAAAATATTGATGCAAATATTGTTGAGGATACCACTGCTCAGGACGGCTCTTTAATAGTAAGTAGTTTTCAGGCTTCTGGAATTCATAGCACCATTGGTCAAATTGAAGATAAGGATGCAATTGAAGAAAATATTATCGGAGGTGAAATATCTTATGAAAATAAATTTATGAACTTTGGTCTCATGGGTGCTTTTACAAAATACAATGGTTCTTTGGAAAGATCTTTAACTACCTACAGTCAATTTGAATTTAACCAAAATCAAAATTTCGTTCAAGGCTTTCATTATAGTATTGTTAAGAGAAATTTTAATCTTTATGGCGAAAGTAGTAGAAGTAACAACGGAGGGTTAGCAAATCTTCATGGACTGATGGCCTCTTTACATCCAAATCTTGCACTGTCAATTTTTTATAGAAATTATGGCAGAAATTACCAAACTACTTATGCCAATGCTATAGGTGAAGGAAGTAGGCCTATTAATGAAAAAGGTCTTTTTACCGGATTACAATTTAAACTAAATAATTTTTGGGAAATCTCTTCCTACTTTGATCAGTTTCAGTTTCCTTGGATGAAATACCAAGTGAGTAAACCAAACACAAATGGAATAGATGGATTTATTCAAATCTTATATCATCCAACTAAAAAATTAAATATTTATGCTAGAGTTAGACATAGAGATAAACCATATAATGAAAGTGAAAGTATCGAAAGAAGTATAACTAATGTTTATAATATTAGCCAATGGAATTTTAGACTAAATATTAATGCTTTAGTCTCTGAGTCTATTAGACTTAGAAATAGAATTGAGTATTGTTCTTATCTAAGATATGGTTTAGAAAAAGAAAATGGGATCTTACTTATACAGGATATCACTTATAAACCAAAGGAAAGTAAATTTTCATTTACAGCAAGATTTGCTTTATTTGATACAGACTCTTACAATTCAAGAATATACAGTTACGAAAATGATGTTTTGTATTATTTTAGAATACCTGCCTACTATTTCCAAGGTGCAAGAACTTACATTACTTCAAGATATCAATTTAAAAAGGGAATAGATTTATGGCTAAGATGGGGGACATGGATGTATACCAACCGAGATAATATTGGTTCTGGACTTAACGAAATTAATGGTTCTTCAAAGTCTGAAATTAGAGCTCAGCTAAGAATACAATTTTAAAATTCATTAATGATTTTATTTAGAGTAATACTTGGTCGCATTGCGCTCTTTGCTAATTCTTTATCCAACAAGTAATAACCATCTAAGTCTTGTTTAGAACCTTGAGATTTAATTAATTCATCGATAATTTGGTCTTCGTTCAAAGTGAATTTATTATATAATTCTTTAAAAATATTTGATAATTCCTTGTCTTGATTTTGTTTGTAAAGAGCTTCTGCCCAGTAGTAAGCTATATAAAAATGACTTCCTCTATTGTCAATACCTCCTAATTTTCTTGTAGGAGATTTATTTTCTATCAAAAGTTTTTCAGTAGCCTTATCTAAAGATTGACCCAATATTTTACATCTGTTACTATGATACTTTTCAGCCATGTGCTCTAAAGATACTGCCAATGCTAAAAATTCCCCTAAAGAATCCCACCTTAAATATCCTTGATTTACAAATTGCTGTACATGTTTTGGAGCTGATCCACCAGCGCCTGTTTCAAAAAGACCTCCACCATTCATTAAAGGAACTATAGACAACATTTTGGCGCTTGTTCCTAGTTCTAGTATTGGGAATAAATCGGTAAGGTAGTCTCTTAAAACATTTCCGGTAACAGAGATGGTGTCCAAGCCTTTACTCAACCTTAATAAAGTAAATTTTGTAGCTTCTTTTGGAGATAGAATATGAATTTCTAAATCTTTAGTATGCAAGTCTTTCAGATAAAAGTTCACTTTTTGAATAATTTGTCTATCGTGAGAACGGTTACTATCTAACCAAAATACTGCTGGTGTTTTAGTAGCCTTTGCCCTAGAAACAGCAAGTTTTACCCAGTCCTGTATGGGAGCATCTTTCACTTGACACATTCTAAAAATATCCCCTTCACTAACAGACTGTTCTAAAACTATCTCACCAGCAGAATCTACAACTTGTATAGTTCCATTACCAAACGTCTGAAATGTTTTATCATGAGAGCCGTATTCTTCAGCTTTTTGGGCCATTAAACCAATATTGGAAACACTTCCCATTTTAACAGGGTCAAAAGCACCATTTTCTTTACAGAAATCAATAGTTTCCTGATAAATTTCTGCATAAGAACGATCTGGTATAACTGCTTTTGTATCTTGAAGCTCGCCATTTTTATTCCACATTTTTCCAGAACTTCTAATCATAGCAGGCATAGAAGCATCAATAATAATATCACTTGGCACATGCAGATTTGTTATTCCTTTATCTGAGTCAACCATTGCTAAATCAGGATTTGATTTGTTGATTAGATTTATATCAGATAAAATATTTTCTTTTAATTCTTTAGATAATAAATCAAGTTTATTAAATAAATCTCCAAATCCATTTTTCAATTCAACCCCAACACTTTCTAAGTCTTTACCATATTTAACAAATAAGTCTTTGTAAAAAACTTCAACACATTTCCCAAAAATTATTGGGTCAGATACTTTCATCATAGTTGCTTTCATGTGAAGAGAAAATAACAATCCTTTGTCTTTAGCGTCCTGAATTTGAGTTTCAAAAAAAGATTCAAGATTTTTCATTTGCATTACTGAGGAATCCACAATTTCTCCTTTAAGTAAAGGAAAATCATCTTTTAAGATGGTTTTTATTCCATTTTCATCTTTAAAAATTATTTTAACAGATTTTTCGTTATCAATTGTTAGAGATTTTTCATTACCATAAAAGTCTCCTTCTTGCATACTAGAAACATGTGTTTTAGAATCCTTCGACCACTCACCCATTTGGTGGGGATGATTTTTAGCAAAGTTCTTAACTGCTTTTGGAGCTCTTCTATCCGAGTTTCCCTCTCTTAAGACTGGGTTTACAGCACTCCCTTTAATACTATTGTAAATAGCTTTAATATTATTTTCTTCTTCATTTATTGGTTCTTCCGGATAGTCTGGTATGGAGTAGCCTTTAGACTGAAGTTCCTTAATTGCAGATTTTAACTGTGGGATTGATGCACTAATGTTTGGTAGTTTGATGATATTTGCATCTGGACTTTTTGCTAAATCGCCTAAAAAAGCCAAATCGTCT
>Ga0228664_1000439_pt1 | contig 25319 bp, 35 predicted proteins | sample 78DmetaG_FD_183029 | JGI IMG/M metagenome (GOLD analysis project Ga0228664, IMG submission 183029) | Seawater microbial communities from Monterey Bay, California, United States - 78D | ecosystem: Environmental > Aquatic > Marine > Coastal | place: USA: California | collected 2016-09-26 | reverse complement strand
TGCCGCCACTGCCGGTGCTGCTGGCCGAGGCAGGCTTGGCGGCGCAGTTTCTGCAATCTCAAAGCACCGTCCCGCCAGTGCCGACTTTTCGGGCGACTGCATGAATCACACCGAGTTTTGTACGGCCCTGCTCGACCCCAGCGCCACGGTGCCTGGCGACATTCGTGTCCGCGAAGGGGCCGACCGCACGAGCCGTTTCGGCGTTTATCGCAACAACGTTATCGTCGCGCTGATCGATGGCCTGGCCGACAGCTTTCCGGTGGTACGCGCCCTCGTTGGCGAGGATTTCTTTCGCGGCATGGCGCACGAGTTTGCCCGCCATCACCCGCCATGCTCTCCCGTGATGGCCGAGTATGGCGACGGTTTTCCTGCCTTTATCGAAAGTTTCCCGCCAGCGCAATCGCTGCCCTACCTCGGCGACGTCGCGCGCCTTGAATGGCAATATGTCGTGTCCTATCACGCAGCGGATGCCGAGGCGCTGACAGCGGAGAAGGTGGGCGGTCTGCTAGCCGATCCGGAGTTTCTGGCGACCTCACGCTGGCGTTTGCACCCCTCGCTGGGACTGCTGGCGTCCCCATACCCCGTCGTATCGCTCTGGCAAGCCCATCAAGAGGATTCGGATACCGAAGTTGAGGCTGCATTAGCCGGCATCGACTTGGCGCAGTCTGAAGCGGCGCTGGTGCTGCGGCAACAGTTGGCGGTGATGGTGCTCGGACTGACAGCCGCCGAGGCGACATTTGTCCGCGCATTGCACGCCGGAGAGATGCTGGCGGTTGCCGTCGCCGATGCACAACAGACCGCGAATGACTTCGACCCGGGCCTGGCTTTTTCCCTGCTGCTGAGGAGCGACGCGCTCATCGGCTACTCGATCACTACTTGATGGACCAAGAACATGCATCTGACTCTGGGCATCAATCACGTCATCCACCTGTTGCAGAAAGTCCCTGATTCGCTGATCGCCCTGCTGGGACGGTTCTCGGTGGCGGGGATCTTCTGGATATCGGCGCAAACCAAGGTCGAAGGCTTCAAGTTGAATATCGTTAGCGGCGAGTTCATGATCGGGATTCCGCAGTTGGGGCCATCGACGGTGGACCTGTTCCGTGATGAATACCGCCTGCCACTGATTTCCCCCGAATTCGCCGCGCCGCTGGCTGCCTTTTCCGAACATCTATTTGCTGCCTTGCTGCTGGTCGGCCTGGCGAGCCGTTTTTCTGCGCTGGCCTTGCTCGGCATGACCGCGACCATCCAGATGTTTGTGTATCCAGACGCCTATCCTACCCACGGCGTCTGGGCGGCCGTGCTTCTTTTCATTGCAGCGCGCGGGCCTGGAGTTGTTTCGATCGATCACTGGATCAAGCAACGCTATGCTGTGAAAGTCTGACATGTTTCTTGGGAATATCTCTATCCGCATTCGCCTGGTGCTCACCATCGGTGGTCTGTTGATGTTGCTGGCGCTCGTTGCCGGTCTGTCCTACCGGGGTTTCCTGTCACTCTCGGCAACGGCCAATGAATTAGTCGAGCGCCAGATGCGCCTGGCATTTCTCGCCACGCAAGCTAACCAGCATGCACAAAGTGCTGCCAAGGATCTTCTGCGCTTGCTGCTGACCACTGACCGGGAAGCACGCGTGCCCATGTATGCTGCCATGGACGGCTCGCTGAATGCTGCCGATCAGGCGCTGGTTCAGTTCGAATCGATGTCGGCCACCGCCTTAGACATGCCTGGAATGGGCGATCTGAAACGCGTGCGTGAGCGCTATGGCACCTCATTCCAGGAAACCGTCGAGCAGATCGAGCTCAGCGGACTTGCGGCAGCAAAATCGCATTTCGAGTCCTCGACGGAGCCGGCACTTCAGGATCTTCTGAAGGCGACAGATCGTCTCGCGGCGGAGCTTCAGCACGTCATGCGGGCTGAAGCTGAACGATTGATGGAGGAGGCAACAACAGCCCAGCGATACATCATCGCGATCGGGCTGTTGGCACTGTTGGCGGGAGCTGTGCTGGGCACGCTGATTGTCCGCAGCATTACCCAGCGGATGAGTCTGGCAGTCGCCGTGACCCGCCGGATTGCCGCAGGCGACCTCGAGGCCGCCGTTCCCTCTCATGGAAACGACGAGATCGGCAGCCTGTTGCGCGCCATGGAACATATGCGGCAGGGGCTTCATCAACTCATTCATACCATTCGCGACAGCGCAGTTGCGGTCAGCGTCGCCGGAAATAACCTCGGTGCGCCGGCTGCGAGCGTCGGTAGTGGCTCTGCCGAGCAAAGGCAACTGGCTAGCGCGATCCAGGTATCGATCGCCGAATTGGCCGCCGGTGCAGCCAGCATGGCCGACAGCGTGTACGCCACGCGCCAACAGGCGATGGCAGCGCGCGACCTAGCCGCTAGCGGGGCGAAGGATATTGCCGTGGCGGCGGATGAAATCAGCCGCATAGCCACTGCGGTATCGGCGTCGGCACGCTCGGTAGCAAGCCTGGACCAGAGCGCAACGCAGGTGGCGGGTACGGTCTCGGTCATCAAGGAAATTGCTGACCAGACCAACCTGCTGGCCCTGAATGCTTCTATCGAGGCGGCGCGAGCCGGCGAGAGCGGACGCGGTTTCGCCGTGGTGGCCGACGAAGTCCGCAAGCTCGCCAACCGCACGGCCGACGCGACTCGAGAAATCGATCAGGTGATCGCTGCCATCGCCGAGCAAACTGCTCGTGCGGTGTCTGACATTGATGCCGGGCGAGCGGGCATGGATCATGGCAACCAGCTGATCCGTTCCATCGTCGCGCCGCTGGGCGAACTACGCGACGGCGCGCAGGCATCGCTGGACGGGCTGGAAACGATCGGCGCTGTTGCCCGTCAGCAGGCCATTGAAAGCCGGCTGATTGCCGACAGTGCAGCGAACATCGTCGCCATGGCCTCCCTCAATGCAGAATCTGCGCAGCAGGTTGACCGCATCACCAGCGATCTGGGCGGGATGGCGAAACGCCTGACCGCGTCAATCGATACCTTCCGCCTGAACCGATGATCCCGCAACTACGCAATTCCCGTATCAGTACCCGCCTGATGGCCGTCATCACGGTGTTGCTGATCTTGCTTGCGGTGGTGGCCGGTCTTTCCTTCCGGGGGTTCCAGTCGCTCGCCAGCAGCGCGAATGATCTGGTCGATGGTCAGGTGCGGCTGGCTTTACTCGCCAATCGCACCAACCAGAACGCGCAAATCGCCTCCCAATACCTGTTACGTCTGCTCCTCACAGCCGATCGTAAAGCCAGGTTACCGCTCTACGCCGCGATGGACGACGCCCTCAATAGCGCGGATCAGGCCTTGCTGCAGTTCGAGACGCTGGCCCTGCAGACCAAGGTCGATATCGACATCGTCGAGTTGCAGCGGCTGCGCGAGCACTACGGCACTGCCTTTCAGGAAACCGTTGAGCAGATTGAGCTGGTTGGTCCGCAATCGGCCAAGGCGCATTTTGAAACGACGACCGAGCCGGAACTCAAGGCCTTGCTGGCCGCCACCGACCGCCTGGCCGTGACGTTGCAGGATGCCATGCAGGCCGAGACCAAACGCCTGACCGAGCTGACGGCTACCGCCCGGCAACGCATCGTGGCGATTGGCGTCATCGCGCTGCTGATGGGTATCTTGCTCGGCAGCCTGATTGCCCGCAGCATCACCATCCCGGTCAAGCAGGCCGCCGCCATTGCGGCCGGCATCGCCGGCGGCGACTACACGCGCGAACTGCCGCCAGCCGGACAAGACGAAATTGGCAGCATGCTGCGCGCTCTTGGCGCGATGCGCGACCGTATCGCCGAGCGGGAAGCACACATCCGCCGTATCGCCTATGTGGACGACCTGACCGACCTTTCCAACCGCGCCCGCATTACCGAGGACTTCCTGCGCGAAGCCCCCAGCCGAGGCGCTTTCCTGCTGATCGATATCGACCGCTTCGCCGCCATCAACAAGGCCCTCGGGCATGCCGTTGGCGATGACCTGCTGCGCGGCGTTGCTCAGCGGCTCGACAGCGTGCGGGGAGCACACGATCTGCTGGCGCGGCTATGGGGCGACGAGTTCGCCTTGCTGCTATGCGGCGCAGAACCGGGTGACGCCATTGTCGCCGCCGAGCGCATCCGCGCCGCGCTGCGCGAGCCGTTGAACATCGACGGGCAGCGCATCGATCTGGATGCGAGTATCGGCATTGCCCTGTTTCCCGAACACGGGACCGAGTTTGAACAGTTGCTGCGGCGGGCCGATGGAGCCCTGCGGCGGGCGAAGCAGCATCATGACGGCGTCGCGCAGGCGTCCGCGGCGGACGCGGAGCCTTCCCCGGATCAGCTGTCGCTGATCGGCGAGATGCGCGAGGCACTCGCCCGGGATCAGTTCGTCGTGTTTTATCAGCCGAAACTCGATCTCAAAACAGGTCGCGTCAGCGGGGCCGAGGCGCTGATCCGCTGGCGCCATCCGGAACGCGGCCTGATACCGCCCGGCACATTCATTCCGTTCGCCGAGCAGACCGGCTTTATCCGTGAAATCACGCCCTGGCTGATAAGGCAGGTGATCCGTGATACCGTCAATTGGCGAAAACAGGGGTTCGAGCTGGTCATCTCAGCCAACCTGTCCACCTACGATCTGCTGAATGCTTCCTTGATCGAAGAAATCTTCGCCGCGCTCGTCACCGAGCGGTTGCTACCATCGGCTCTGTGCCTGGAAATCACTGAAAGTGCGCTGATGAACGAGCCTGAACGTGCCCTACGGCACCTCGATCGTTTGGCGGCGTATGGCATCAAGCTCTCTATCGACGATTACGGCTCGGGACAGGCGTCGCTGGCCTATGTCAAGGATTTGCCGGTGCACGAACTGAAGATTGACCGCGTCTTCGTGGCCGAAGCCGATCACCGGCCTAAAAATGCCGCGATCGTCCGCTCGACGATCCTGATGTGCCGTGAGCTCGGATTAACGGTTGTGGCGGAAGGGGCGGAAACTCGTGAAGAAATAGACTGGCTACGTCATAACGGCTGCGATATTGTTCAAGGCTACGGCATTGCCAAACCCATGTCTGCAGAAAACTTTGACATTTGGCTGAGTGATCGGCAGGTGTCCAATGTTTCACGCCGTCCATGACCTACCTCAATGGCTAGGTGGCAGCTAACCACTGCATTGCAGCCTAACTCCGGGAAACCGGCCAACGTCCGGATTGGCCGAGCACCTGCCGGATTTAGTCAAAAGTCCTGCACATATGATTTCCATGACCACCTTCCTGGTGGCAATCTTCATGGAGACCGCTATGCCCCCGTTGCCCGTCCTGTACGACCATCTGCCTGACCTCCCCAAGCGCATCGACGTTGAACTGCGCGTAAGGATTCGCCGCTAACCGGCCCCTCTTTCTCTACCCCTAAAAACGCCCTTGATATTCACGGATCAAGGGCGTTTTGCATTTCTAAGGATCGATCCCCATGCAACTTTTCGAAATCAAACGCGACACCGCCCCCAAGACCAGCCTGCGTGCTGAAGGCGGCATTACCTACGCCGTTGTCCGTGATCTGGATAGCGATAGCCTCTTCTTTACCTTGATCAGCAATACCGGTGGTGGCTATCACAGTAAGGAACTGGTTCCGGTATCGCGTATCGAGGCCTGCCTGTCAGGTTTTGAGGCTGGCAAGGTCGTCCCGGCGAAGGCGCTGCGCAATGCCTTCACCGGGCGCTCCTCCAACAACGCCGGGTTTCTTGCTGCCTGCTTGCGCCACGAGGGGCTGCTGTCGGCTTGCCCGGATGCAACCCACCAGCACCAACTCGGTGATGATCTGACGCAGTGGCAGTTGAACATGCTCGCTCTCGAAGGCAAGCCGTATGTTCCGGCAGACGTGACGGAAGCGGCTGCAGCACCTGAACCTATCGCCGATACCGACAAGCCCAAGAAGCCCCGCAAGGGCAAAGCCGCCAAGGAGGCTGAACCGGAACCGGTTGAGGATTGCCATGCTGATCCTGCGTGACCCGGCCGCCCTCAGCGGGGTATCCGACCCGGCCATCGCCCAACTGCTGGCTTTGCGCTTTGAGCAGCTCTCGGAGGATGAACCCTACGATCCTGACATTAATGGGTTCTTCATCCTGGTCGAGCCCCGCGATACGGTGTCAGCGCTGGAGGCGGCTTCCGGCTGCTGGATTACCCAAGGCCTGTTCTCGGACGCGAGGTATGGCGAGGAAGGTTTTTCGCCCTGCTTCGAGTTCCTGGAAGAACACCCCTTCTGCTTCGAGATGGTCTTCATCCTGAACGATGGCGGTTACGGCGTGCTGTTCGTTATTCCCAAATCCGGGATCGATGAAGAACTGCTGCGCTATTGCCGGGAGTACGCCGTACCGGCGGCTGACCCGATGGTGGAGGGTATTGCATGCCCCTGATCGTCGTTGAAGTTGCCACTCCCCACGGTACGGAATGGTTCCTGACCGAGACGCCGGAGGATGTCGCCGGCCATCATCCGGACTGGCATGGGCAAGGAATCACGCTCCACGCTCCTGAAGACATCATTGCCCGCCAGTTCAACGGCTGGGCTGTTTTGTCGACCTGCCAGTAGCACCGCCCCCTTTCCCCCTTCCTCTATCCAACTTGATACGCCGAAGCCCCCTGACCGGGGCTTCGGCGTTTTTCATGGAGTTTTCCTATGTTCCAAACCCCCGATCCTTCATCGCTCCCCGCAGAGGCCGGGCGTGTTCCCAAGTTCTCCCTCGGCCAGATCGTTGCCACTCCGGGCGCACTGGCCCTGCTGGAAGAGCATCAGGTGTCCCCCCTTCACCTTCTGGCCCGCCACGTCAGCGGCGATTGGGGCGAACTGCCCGCCGACGATGCTGCATTGAACGACATGGCCCTGAAATCGGACGGTCGGCTGCTATCCAGCTACCCCATTGCGCCCAATACTAAAGTCTGGGTCATTACCGAGTGGGACCGCTCGGTAACAACGGTGTTACGGCCCGAGGACTATTGACCGTGAATGCCGCGAAATACAACCCGCCTTTGGCAGCGGACGTCGCTCAATGGGCTTCCGGTCTTGATGAGGCTGCCCGCGAGCACTTCGAGGAACGGGCGGCCATCCGCGAATTCGATGGTGGACTGTCTCGCCGCGATGCCGAGCAGGCAGCGATGGCGGAAACCGTCCTGTGGCTGCGCCAGCGGGGTACGCCCCGCTGATCGTTGTCTTTTCCGCTTCATAAACCAGAGATGGGCCAGAGGCTGGGCGGCTTCCAGTCGGTCGCCACCGGCCACCTCGTCCTCTCCGGTCCCTGTCTCGCTCCATGCAGGCTGGCTCCTGGCCGTGATGCCCCGTGCCGGGGATTTGTAGTTCTCGGCTCCGTTTCCCGCTCGCCGGACTGCCATCAACTTTTCTCAACCCAATACGAAGGAGGATCAATGCGTCGGCAAATACGCTTTACCCGGAAGGTCATCGAAAACCTTCCCCCGTGTCCGGCCGCACAGAGCAGCCGGGAAATTGAATACACCTCGGCCGAAGCCCCACCGGGATTGAAGCTGGTCGTCACGAAGCGCGGGATCAAGAGCTGGCTGTTGCGCTACAGCATCACGCCGCCGGGGCAATCGACAGCCCAGAAGCGGGCGATGAAGTTAGGCGAGTTTCCTGGCATGGACCCCACTGAAGCATGCCGGATCGCCTTGGAGATGCGTGGGCAGATCGCCAAGGGCATCGATCCCCTTGATACCCGCGACAAGGCGGCCGATGAGCCGACTCTCGATCAATTTTTCCAGAAGGAGTATCTGCCCCATGCGAGAACGACCCTGCGCAGCGCCAAGGATGTGGAGGGGCGTTGGCGCTTGCATGTCTCCCCGGTGCTCGGCTCCATGCGGATGCGAGACATCAAGCCCGGCGATGTGCTTCGCCTACATGATTCGAAGCGGACCCAACTCTGCGCGGCATCGGCCAACCGAATCCTGGCCTTGGTGAAGCGGGTGTTCAACGTTGCCATTATGTTGGAGCGCTGCGAGAAGAATCCCTGCCGGGGGGTGCGTATGCACGCCGAGCAAAACGTCAGGAATCGGACCTTGGCCGGTGAAGAGCTCAAGCGCTTTGTTGCCGCCCTGACCGATGAACCGAATCGCGTGGCCGCTGATTTCTTCCTTTACGCGCTGGCAACCGCCGGACGCCGTGAGGAGTGTCTGCAAATGACTTGGGACGAAGTATCGCTGCAGCAGGAAATCTGGACCATCCCGGCCAGCCGCAGCAAGAATGGCAAGTCCCGAACCGTGCCGCTCAATGAGCTTGCCTTGCAGGTGCTGCGCAACCGGCTGGCCCATCGCCGTTCGCAGTATGTATTTCCAGGGCGAGATAGCGGGCCATTCAACAACCCAAGCAAGGCTTTCAAGCGAGTCTTGGAACGGGCCGGCATTGCCGACCTCAAGATTCACGATCTTCGCAGGAGCGCCGCAACCATCCTCATTAACAACGGCGGGAACATCAGCCAGGCGCAAAAGCTTCTCGGTCACAGCAGCTCGACCCTCACAGCGACCCGGTATGCCTTCCTTGCCGAGTCACAAGTACGCGATGCCAGCCAGCGGGTATCCAATGCCATTGCCGAAGCCTGCGGGCTACCGGCGGGCTAGGTCACGCTGCGTTGCCCGATCCTTCGGGCTTTTTTTTGTAGGTAAGTCGCACCACGGGATGTTTCTGGTAAATCGTTCTGGTGTTGAACGCTGGATGACTATTGTAAAAATCGTCCAAGGCGGCGGCATCCGGCATGGTTTTCCGTAAATGGTTTGGCCAAGAGGTTTGAGCTTTCTTTTCACGGAACGACTCGACCTGCTCCCGGAAATCTCGGCGTAATTGCGATAAGTATGGCCTGGCACTTCTTTGGTAGTGCCGCATTGCCGTAGTTTCCAAGTGGGCTTGAAGCGTTGCGACATCTGGTAATGATGCCTGCGCTTCAACGGTAAGTCCCAGTCGGGGTGTAGCGATTCCTGATTCAGAGGTTCGAGGGAATGCGATATCTGCGGGATACCCTTCGGGCAAGACTACTCGACTGAGCGGCACCCCGAGCCGGCGTTCACTATCTTCCCAAAACCGTTGGAACACGCCAGCCGGCAATAGAACAGCCCCGTCGCAATCCTGCTGTGCTGCGGCCCCGTTAATCGCCTTCCGGGGCCTGCCTCGCTTGGGGCTGCGATGATCATTGGTGGCGAGCAGGTTAATTAACTGGAAATTGAAGTAGCTGGTGGTCGCTTCAATCCCCCAGAGCAAAAGCCACTGGTCGGCAGCCTCAGGAGGGGTAAGGGCAGTTTGCCCGGTGACGAGGCAACAATGCGTCATCGGCTTATCAGACGCCTCGATCACCATGGCCGGCTCGGACAGTCGAAACTCCTTCATGAGCTTATGGAACGTCACCTTCCCCATGGGCGGCCACTGATCCTCCGTGGCATTTCGCAGTAACTGATAAACCCCCGACTCCGAAAACCCAGTCATCTGCATCAGATAGGCCGACACCTCGCCGACGAGGCGTTCGGATGAGGTTACCGATGTTTTCTTCGGTCGCCCCTTGGTCAGAGGCTGACGCACCCAGTCTTTATCCTCCCGGCCAAACTCATAGACGTAATGACGAAGGCTGCGGGGGGTGACCTTGACGCCGAACTTCGTCTCAAATTCCTTGGCGAGCGCGGAATAAGTCCTCCCCGTAAGGCCTGCTAAGGCCGCTCTCTCATCGGGCGTCTGACTGGAGTCGCCTCAGAAAACGGAAAATAAAGCACGCTAAGGCGTAGTTCCCTCGGGCTACACCGCGTCCGCACTGCGCGGTTCTTTCTTCCCTTGCAGTGACGCAATCAGCGGGCAGGAAACGTTCCCCTTCCGCGCATGGCAGGCGCACACCAAATCAGACAGCACGGCCTCCATGCGCGCCAGGTCAGCCATCCTCTCGCGCACGTCCTTGAGCTTGTGCTCGGCCAGGCTGCTGGCTTCCTCGCAATGGGTGCCATCCTCCAGCCGCAGCAGTTCGGCGATCTCATCCAGGCTGAAGCCCAACCGCTGGGCTGATTTCACGAAGCGCACCCGCGTTACATCCGTCTCGCCATAGCGGCGAATGCTGCCGTAAGGCTTGTCCGGTTCCGGGAGCAAGCCCTTGCGCTGATAGAACCGGATGGTCTCCACATTGACCCCGGCCGTCCTGGCGAAAACGCCAATGGTCAGGTTCTCCAAATTGTTTTCCATATCGCTTGACTCCGTACATAACTACGGAAGTAAGCTTAAGCTATCCAATTCAGATTCGAAAGGACAAACGTATGTCTGAACCTCAAAACGGGCGCGGCGCGCTCTTCACTGGCGGGCTGGCCGCCATCCTCGCCTCGGCTTGCTGCCTCGGGCCGCTGGTTCTGATCGCCTTGGGGTTCAGCGGCGCTTGGATCGGCAACTTGACGGTGTTGGAACCCTATCGCCCCATCTTTATCGGCGTGGCGCTGGTGGCGTTGTTCTTCGCCTGGCGGCGCATCTACCGGCCGTCAGCCGCCTGCAAACCGGGTGAGGTTTGCGCGATTCCCCAAGTGCGAGCTACTTACAAGCTCATTTTCTGGGGCGTGGCCGTGCTGGTTTTGGTCGCGCTCGGATTTCCCTACGTCGTGCCATTTTTCTATTGATCACAGGAGTTCACCATGAAAAAGCTGCTTTCCGCCCTTGCCCTCGCTGCCGTTGTTGCCCCCGTGTGGGCCGCCACCCAGACCGTTACGCTGTCCGTACCGGGCATGACCTGCTCGGCCTGTCCGATCACTGTCAAGAAGGCGATTTCCAAGGTCGATGGCGTCAGTAAAGTTGACGTGACCTTCGAGACGCGCGAAGCGGTGGTCACCTTCGATGATGCCAAGACCAGCGTGCAGAAACTGACCAAGGCTACCGAGGATGCGGGCTACCCATCATCAGTCAAGAACTGATCATGAAAGACCCGAAGACACTGCTGCGGGTCAGCATCATTGGCACAACCCTCGTGGCGCTGTGTTGCTTCACCCCTGTTCTGGTCATTTTGCTCGGTGTGGTCGGCTTGTCCGCGCTGACCGGCTATCTGGACTATGTGCTGCTGCCTGCGCTGGCGATTTTCATCGGCTTGACCATCTACGCCATCCAACGAAAACGCCAAGCCGATGCCTGCTGCACCCCGAAATTCAATGGAGTAAAAAAATGACCGAAATCACCGTGAATGGCATGACCTGCACATCCTGCGCCACCCATGTCAAAGATGCTTTGGAAAAGATTCCCGGCGTGAATGCCGCTGTGGTGTCCTATCCAGAAAGCCGCGCGCAAGTCATGGCAGACACCGCCGTGAGCCACAACCAACTGCTGGCCGCCATCGCCGCATTGGGTTATCAAGGCTCGATCCGGGTTGGTGATTTCAAAGATGAACCAAAAATCCGTGATGCACTTGAGGGCGCCGGTTTGCATATCGCCATCATTGGCAGCGGCGGGGCCGCGATGGCGGCGGCGCTGAAGGCCGTCGAGCAAGGCGCGACGGTCACGCTGATCGAACGCGGCACCATCGGCGGCACCTGCGTCAATATCGGCTGTGTGCCGTCCAAGATCATGATCCGCGCTGCCCATATTGCCCATCTGCGCCGGGAAAGTCCGTTCGACGGCGGTATTGCGGCAACTGTGCCTGCGATTGACCGCAGCAAACTGCTGGCCCAGCAGCAGGCCCGTGTCGATGAACTGCGGCACGCCAAATACGAAGGCATCCTGGACGGCAATCCAGCCATCACCGTTTTGCACGGTGAAGCGCGTTTCAAGGACGACCAGAGCCTGGTCGTCCGTTTGAACGAGGGTGGCGAGCGCGAGGTAACGTTCGACCGCTGCCTGGTCGCCACCGGTGCCAGTCCGGCCGTGCCGCCGATTCCGGGCCTGAAAGAGTCACCCTACTGGACTTCCACCGAAGCGCTTGTCAGCGACACCATTCCCGCACGCCTGGCCGTGATCGGTTCGTCGGTGGTGGCGTTGGAACTGGCGCAAGCCTTTGCCCGGCTCGGCAGCCAGGTCACGATCCTGGCACGCAGCACCTTGTTCTTCCGGGAAGACCCGGCCATCGGCGAGGCCGTGACAGCCGCTTTCCGCGCCGAGGGCATCGAGGTGCTGGAGCACACGCAAGCCAGCCAGGTCGCCCATGTGAACGGCGAATTCGTGCTGACCACCGGACACGGTGAATTGCGCGCTGACAAGTTGCTGGTTGCCACCGGTCGGGCACCGAATACGCGCAGCCTCGCGCTGGACGCGGCGGGGGTCACTGTCAATGCGCAAGGGGCCATCGTTATCGACCAAGGCATGCGCACGAGCAACCCGAACATCTACGCGGCCGGCGACTGCACCGACCAGCCGCAGTTCGTCTACGTGGCAGCGGCCGCCGGCACCCGTGCCGCGATCAACATGACCGGCGGCGACGCAGCCCTCAATCTGACCGCGATGCCGGCAGTGGTGTTCACCGACCCGCAAGTCGCCACCGTGGGCTACAGCGAGGCGGAAGCGCACCACGATGGCATCGAGACCGACAGTCGCACGCTGACACTCGACAACGTTCCGCGAGCGCTTGCCAACTTCGACACACGCGGCTTCATCAAGCTGGTCATCGAGGAAGGTAGCGGACGGCTCATCGGCGTGCAGGCGGTGGCCCCGGAAGCGGGCGAACTGATCCAGACGGCGGTGCTCGCCATCCGCAACCGCATGACGGTGCAGGAACTGGCCGACCAGTTGTTCCCCTACCTGACAATGGTCGAGGGGTTGAAGCTTGCGGCGCAGACCTTCAACAAGGACGTGAAGCAGCTTTCCTGCTGCGCTGGATAAAAAAAGGAGGTTTTCAATGAGCGCCTACACCGTGTCCCGGCTGGCCCTTGATGCCGGGGTGAGCGTGCATATCGTGCGCGACTACCTGCTGCGCGGATTGCTGCGTCCGGTGGCGTGCACCCCGGGCGGCTATGGCCTGTTCGATGATGCCGCCTTGCAACGGCTGTGCTTCGTGCGGGCGGCCTTCGAGGCGGGCATCGGCCTGGACGCGCTGGCGCGGCTGTGCCGGGCGCTGGATGCTGCGGACGGCGATGAAGCGGCCGCGCAGCTTGCCGTTCTGCGCCAGTTCGTCGAGCGTCGGCGCGAAGCGTTGGCCGATCTGGAGGTGCAGTTGGCCACCATGCCGACCGAGCCGGCACAGCACGCGGAGAGTCTGCCATGAACAGCCCCGAGCGCTTGCCGTCCGAGACGCACAAACCGATCACCGGCTACCTGTGGGGCGCGCTGGCCGTGCTCACCTGTCCCTGCCATTTGCCGATTCTCGCCATTGTGCTGGCCGGCACGACGGCCGGCGCGTTCATCGGAGAGTACTGGGGTATCGCAGCCCTCACGCTGACCGGTTTGTTCGTCCTGTCTGTGACACGACTGCTGCGGGCCTTCAAAGATCGATCATGAGCGCTTCCCATTGAGACAAACCACGCTGTCGCTACGTTGCCTCATGCCGGCATCAAATTCGGCTGAGTAGCTTCTCGCCATCTGGACGTAGCTCACCCTTGGGTGAAACATGCCGATACAGGGTCTGCCGCGTGACGCCAAGTTCCTGGCACAGGTCGCCGACCTTGGTCTCTGGCTGACCCATTGCCGCCATCGCCAGCCGCAGCTTGGCGGCGGTCATCTTGAACGGCCGGCCGCCTTTCCGCCCGCGCGCGCGGGCCGAGGCTAGGCCGGCAATCGTGCGCTCCGCGATCAACTCGCGCTCGAACTCGGCCAGGGCGGCGAAGATGCCAAAGACCAGCTTGCCGGCGGCGGTCGTGGTGTCGATGGCCGCGCCGTGCCCGGTTAATACCTTCAAGCCGATGCCGCGCCCAGTCAGGTCGTGCACGGTGTTGATGAGATGTCGCAGGTCGCGTCCGAGCCGATCCAGTTTCCACACGACCAGTGTGTCGCCAGTTCGCAACGCCTTCAGGCAGCTCGTCAAGCCGGGCCGATCCTCGCGCATGCCGGATGCCTGGTCCTCGTAAAGATGTACTGGATCGACCCCGGCGGCAATCAGCGCGTCGCGCTGCAAATCGGTAGCCTGGGAGCCGTCCGCCTTCGATACCCGCATGTAGCCTATCAGCATGTCGTACCTGTCACATATACGTTCGTTTTGTCGAACCATTGCATCGCCCTTTGTGATTGGCGTATAAACACACAAACACCTATTAGCGGAGAACGCTATGAATACCATTCGCTGGAATGTCGCCGTCTCGGCCGACACCGACCAGTCGCTTCGGATGTTTCTGGCCAGCCAGGGCGGCGGCCGTAAGGGCGACCTGTCGCGCTTCATCGAAGAAGCGGTACGGGCACACATCCTGGAGCTGAGCGCTGAGCAGGCCAAGGCCGCTAACGCCCATCTGAGTGAGGCAGAATTGACCAACGCGGTTGACGAAGCGCTCGACTGGGCACGTAAGCGCTGATGCGGGTCGTGTTGGATACCAACATCCTGTTCAGCGCCCTGATCTCGCCACATGGCGCGCCCGATGCGATCTACCGTGCCTGGCGGGCGGCGCGTTTCGAGGTGGTGACCTCGCGGATGCAACTCGATGAAATTCGTCGAGCCAGCCGCTATCCCAAGCTTCAGGCCATCCTACAGCCCGCCAAGGTGGGCGCCATGATCAATAACCTGCAACGGGCTGTGGTACTGGAGCGCCTGACCATCGAGGTCGAAGCCGATGATCCGGATGACTCGTTTTTGCTGGCCATGGCCTTGGCGGGCGATGCGGACTACCTGGTAACCGGTGATCGCCGCGCCGGCCTGCTGCAACGCGGGCACATCGAACGCACGCGGATCGTCACGCCCGCCGTGTTCTGCGTCGAGGTGCTGTGATCAATGCCGGTCGGTTTTCTGACTCAAGAGCAACGCGACGGTTTTGGCCGCTATGTTGATTCGCCCAGCCGTGAAGAGCTGGAACGTTACTTCCACCTGAGCGATGAAGACCGTGAAGCCATCCAGGTGCTGCGGGGTAACCATAACCGTCTGGGTTATGCCGTTCTGCTGACCACCGTCCGCTTCGTTGGCGTTCTGCCGGACAAGCCCGCCGCCGTGCCGGTGGAAGTCCTGCAGGTGCTTTGCCGACAACTGGCGATTCCAGACCCCGACTGCCTCCAGCGCTATAGCGATCATCGCCGCTGGATACATGCCACCGATATTCAGAACCGCTTTGGCTATCGTCATTTCACCGATCCGGGCATCGGCTTTCGCTTGAGCCGCTGGCTGTATGCCCTCTGCTGGACGGGCACCGACCGGCCGGGAGTGCTGTTTGAGCGAGCCACCTCGTGGCTGTTCACACAGAAAGTCCTCCTGCCTGGTGTGTCTCAACTAGAGCGCTTTATCGCCCAGTTGCGCAGTCGGGTCGAAGAACGCCTCTGGTTTACGCTGGGCCGCAGCGTGACTGAGGAACAGCGATTGCAACTGCAAGACTTGCTGACGGTGGCCGAAGGCAACCGCAGCTCCCGGCTGGATCAATTGCGCTCCGGCCCGGTCATGGTCAGTGGCCCCGCGTTGATTCGGGCACTGCGCCGGCTCGATGACGTGCGCGGCATCGGCATCACCTTGCCGGCGGCGGCGCACATCCCTCCCAGCCGTATCGCCGCCCTGGCCCGCTTCGCCAACACGGCCAAGGTCACCGCGATTAATCGGCTGCCGGCGTCGCGGCGGATGGCGACACTGGTGGCCTTCGCACTCTGCCTGGAGGCGACTGCGCACGACGACGCACTGGAAGTCCTGGAGGCCTTGCTGCGCGACCTGTTCAGCAACGCGGAGAAGGCCGACAAGAAAGCCCGCATGCGCAGCCTGAAAGACCTGGATCGGTCGGCCGCGACGCTCGCCGCCGCGTGCAAGGTCGTGCTGGACAGCTCGATCAGCGATGACAACGTGCGCGCCCGGCTGTTCAACGACCTGCCGAGGACCACCCTGGAAAAGGCCCTGGAAGAGGTCAACGCGCTGATCCGCCCGGTAGATGACGTCTATTTTCTTGCATTGGAAGCGCGCTACCGCAGCGTGCGCCGCTTCCTGCCCGACCTGCTCAAGCACATCCGCTTCGGCTTCAGCCCGGCCGGCAAGGGCGTGGCGGCTAGTCTGGAGTGGCTGCAACTGAACCTGCCGCGCCGGAAGCCAGAGGATGACGCGCCGCAGGAGATCGTGGCCAAGGCTTGGCAGAAGCACATCACCCGCGAAGATGGCTCCCTCGACATGGGTGCCTATGTGTTCTGCACGCTCGATGCGCTGCGCACGGCCCTGCGCCGCCGCGATGTCTTCGTCTCGCCCAGTTGGCGCTATGCCGACCCGCGCCTTGGCCTGCTCGACGGTGCCGAATGGCTGGCGGCGCGACCGATCATCTGCCGGTCACTGGGCCTGACCATCGACGCCAAAACCACCCTGGACGCCTTGTCCGTCGAGCTGGATGCAACCTGGCTGGCAGTAGCCGCGCGCCTGCCCGACAACCCGGCGATTCAACTGAGCGAGAACACCGAGGGCAAGACCGAACTGTCGCTCGGGGCGCTGGACAAGCTGGACGAGCCCTGCTCGTTGCTGCAACTGCGGGCGGCCGTGTCTGACCTGATGCCGCGTGTCGATCTGCCGGAAATCCTCTTGGAAATCGCCGCCCGCACTGGCTTTTCCGAGGCCTTCACCCATGTCTCCGAACGCAATGCACGCGCCGACAACCTGGTCACCAGCCTCTGCGCGGTGCTGTTGGGCGGGGCCTGCAACACCGGCCTGGAGCCCTTGATCCGCACCGACAACCCGGCGCTGCGCCGTGACCGGCTGTCCTGGGTCAGCCAGAATTATATCCGCGACGACACCCTGTCAGCGGCTAACGCCATCCTGGTCGGAGCGCAAAGCCAACTGGAACTGGCCCAAGTCTGGGGTGGCGGCGAGGTCGCCTCCGCCGATGGCATGCGCTTCGTCGTACCGGTGCGCACCGTGCATGCCGGCCCCAATCCGAAGTATTTCGGCACCGGCCGGGGTGTCACCTGGTACAACCTGATTTCCGACCAATTCTCCGGCCTCAACGCCATCACCGTGCCCGGCACGCTGCGCGACAGCCTGGTGTTGCTGGCGGTCGTGCTGGAACAGCAGACCGAGTTGCAGCCGACGCAAATCATGACCGACACCGGGGCCTACAGCGATGTGGTGTTCGGGCTCTTCCGCCTACTTGGCTACCACTTCAGTCCGCGGCTGGCCGATGTCGGCGGTACCCGCTTCTGGCGCACGCGCCCGGACGCGGACTACGGCAAGCTCAACGGGCTGGCCCGCCAGTCGGTCAAACTCGACCTGATCGCCGAGCACTGGGACGACCTGCTGCGCCTGGCCGGCTCGCTCAAACTCGGCCGGGTGCCGGCGACTGGCATCATGCGCACGCTGCAAACGGGAGATAGACCCACCCGGCTGGCCCAGGCGCTGGCCGAATTCGGGCGGATCGAAAAGACTCTGCACACGTTGACCTATATCGACGACGAGTCCAAGCGCCGCGCCACCCTGACCCAGTTGAACCGAGGCGAAGGCCGGCACAGCCTGGCCCGCGCCGTGTTCCACGGCAAACGCGGCGAGCTCCGCCAGCGCTACCGCGAAGGCCAGGAAGACCAGCTCGGTGCTCTGGGCCTGGTGGTGAACATCATCGTGCTGTGGAACACCCTCTACATGACGGCGGCCGTGGAACGGCTCAAGCAGCACGGCTATCCAGTGCTGGAAGAGGATTTGGCCCGGCTATCGCCGCTGATCTACGAGCACATCAACATGCTCGGGCGGTATTCCTTTGCGGTACCGGAAGAAGTTGCGCGCGGCGAGCTGCGGCCACTGCGTAATCCAGACGACGACCTGTGATCCCCCTAAACGCTATGAGCAACACCCAAGCTGCTGCTGGATCGGCGGGCACTTCACCGAGCCGAACGAACAGAAAACGCAGCAATCCCCTGGGTTGGGGCGCAGCAGCGCCTTGCAGTTGCTGCACTCGTAATAGAACTGGCAGGCGTCCGTGGGCATGGTTTCCGGCTTGGCGAAGCCGCAGCGCGGGCAAGTCAGCACGGACTCAAGGACAATGGCGCTCATCGTGACCTCACTTCTGCACTGTGGAGGGGTATCCCGCGTTCGCGGTCGCCTCAGTCAGTGCCTCGGGCTGGGCCTTATCGGGATCGTAGGTGACGGTCGCCGTCTTCTGGTCGAAATTGACCTGGACGTCACTCACGCCGGACACCTTCTCCAGCGACTTCTTGACCGTGATCGGACAGAGTCCGCACGTCATGTTCTGCACGTCGAGCGTGACGGTTTTCGGGGGAGCCGCCAGCGCCACGAAGGGCAAGGCGAAAAGCACGGCGATCAGCAGTTTGCGCATGGTTAATCTCCTTCAGTAGAACAGCGGGGCGAGCCACGGCACGGCCAATAGGCCGAGCAGCAGCACGCTGACGATCCAGAACACGAGTCGCTGTCGCACGAGCGTGCGCGGATCGGCGCAGGGTGTACCTGGCGTACAAACCTGTGGCACCAGGTAGAGCTTGCGGAATGCCAATCCCAGGAACAGTAGAGTCAACCCGATGAAGAGGGGGCGTAGTGGCTCCATCATGGTCAGAGCGCCCACCCACGTACCGCAGACACCGAGTGCCAACAGCACCAGTGGCCCGACACAGCACACCGACGCACCGATGGCGGTCAGCGAACTCGCGACCAGCGAGCCTTTCCCGGTGAGTTGCATCCCCATTCCCATCTCCTGAGCCTGATTGCCTAGGTGCTATTCTAAACTCCGTACCAAAGTACGGAATCAAGGAGAAAGTGATGGCCACAGAGCTGACCATTGGCAAGCTGGCAGACGCCGCCGGGGTGAACGTCGAGACGATCCGCTACTACCAGCGACGCGGGCTGCTGGATGAACCAGCCAAACCCTTGGGTGGCCATCGGCGCTATCCGGTGGACATGGTGAAGCGACTGCGTTTCATCAAGCGGGCTCAGGCGCTGGGTTTCACGCTCTCGGAAGTCGGTGGACTGCTGACGCTGGATGAGTCGTGCGCCTGTGCCGAAACGCGAGCACGGGCTGCACGCAAGCTCGCGTTGATCGAGCAGAAGATGGCCGACTTGGTCGTCATGCAGCAACTGTTAGGCGAACTGGTGCAGCAATGTTATGCGGGAGACGGCGGAACGATCTGCCCGATCATCGAGGCACTGATCAGAGAGTAATGCCTGGCGGGTGAGCTGGAGATCGGAAAGCCCCTTTACGGTGGGATTCAGAGCTTACGTTGGTTTTTGGTTCCATTGCTCCCCAAACCCCGGAATCAAGGCATTGCGATTCTCGAAAATAGTTCTTGAAATTCTATTCTTGATTGCATATCATCTCAACGAGTTTCGATAAGAAAGGATGCCCATGCGACCGTCTGTTGTGCTTGACATGAAGCGAAGCGCAGTGCGTGAAGCGGTAGGCCGCTTTCGCGCCGCGAACCCGCGCGTCTTCGGCTCGGTGCTGCATGGCACCGACCGGGATGGCAGCGACCTCGACCTGTTGGTCGATGCGCTGCCCGGTGCCACGTTGTTGGACTTGGGCGATTTGGAAGAAGAACTGAAATCGCTGCTCGGCGTTGACGTCGATCTGCTGACTCCCGGCGACCTGCCGCCGAAGTTCCGGGCCAAGGTGCTCGCGGAGGCGCAACCGATATGAGCGAGAACCGCCTGCCCGATTACCTCGACCACATTCAGCAGGCCGCAACCGATGCGCGCAGCTTCGTGGAAGGGATGGCCAAGGACGACTTCTTGGCCGACAAGCGCACCCAGCAGGCCGTCATCATGAGCCTGATCGTCATCGGCGAGGCGGCCACAAAGGTGATGGATGGCTACGTCGAGTTCACCCAGGCGCATGCCGACGTGCCGTGGCGCAGCATGCGCAATATGCGTAATCGCATGGCTCACGGCTATTTCGACATCAACCTCGATGTGGTGTGGGAGACGGTACAGGAATGGCTGCCGGCGTTGCTCCAGCAATTGCCCGCCGTGCGTCAGGATGCCGACGATGAAGACCGTAACGACAAAGGCATGGAGCCATGACCAATCAAGCCGCCGATGTTCGGCCCCTCTGGCGTGTTCGATCCCGCGACCTATGAGCCGCGCTCGGGCAAGACCTTCTGGATGGCCGCAACGGACGAGAGTTCGCTGGTGGGCAAGGAGGCAGCAGCCGACACGCTCATCGGCAACTGCACGACCGCACGACCAGCCTCCCGTTCAAATTCGAGTTAGAACTCATATCCAGCCTGTCTGGGGGCACTGTGAAAGAGGGATCTCCGATGACTGTTGAATCGAGAATATTTTCTGTAGCCGAGTATGTTCAGCCGTCCGAAGGCGAGCCTATTCGTTCCGTTGTGCTTGAAACCCGAGACTCAATTATCGTGGTTTGGCATGTCCATCCCGGGCAGGAAATTGCGGCTCACATTCATCCTCACGGCCAAGACACGTGGACTGTTTTGTCGGGAATGGCTGATTACTTTCAGGGCAATGGGATTGTTCGTGCCCTCAGGGAAGGTGAGATAGCCGTGGCAAGACCGGGCCAAGTGCACGGGGCGCGAAATACAGGTACCGAGCCATTTGTGTTCGTCTCGGTTGTGGCATCAGCCAATGCCGGTTTCGTATTGGCTGAGCGATAGAGCCCAATCTCTGGAGTTGGTCCAATGAGCGGTCGGGGAGATAGGTAACAGACATGCAGCGGACACGGCTGCTAAACCAGGTCGCAAACCTCCTTGCGTCGCAGCGTGCCGCAAGCGACGCGATCAATCGAATGGGGTCGGCATGAGACTGAACACCATCCAGTTCCCGACCGCGTAGCCGCCTGTCCTGCCGATCAGGTCTTGACCATCGACGCCTGGGATCAGTCCTGAATGTTCTTGGAGACCACTACGTTATGAGCCGCAGCCGCCGCAAAACACCCATCGTCGGGCACACGACCTGCGGCAGCGAGCGCGAGGACAAGAAGCTCTGGCATCAGCGCTGGCGCACCCGTGAGCGCACGGCGCTGACCAGCGCGTCGCCCGAAGCCCTGAGCGCCCATCTGCCCCTGCTGGAAAACCAGGCCAGCAGCGTCTGGTCGATGGGCAAGGATGGCCGCTCCTACTGGCCCGTCAAGCGCCAGGCCGCCACGGCGGATCGCATCGCCAATCACAAGGGACGCAACCCGCAAGAACGCGCCTCCCTGAAAAAGCGCCTGCTGCGCAAGTGGATGAGCAAATGAAGCTCTCCTTCCATCAGCACATTGCGCTGTTCTGGATGATCGGTGCTCCGGGCGTCTTCGCGCCCGTGATCGAGAACGCCAAGCGGCCCGATGCCGGCGCCGTCATGGCGTGGGGTGTCGCGATCGTGGCGGTGATGATCCTCTTCACCCCTTTGCTGCTGCGCTGTCCACCATTCCGGCGCTGGTATGGCCGGACGGATGCGCTGTCGGAGCGGCAGCGCCAGGCGCTTGCCGAGCGCGGCCTGCGCCGCTACTACCAGACCGCTTTCGATGACGGCTACGTGCCCCGCGTGATGCCCTACGTGTGGCGCATCATCTGGACGGTCGGCGGGTTGATGGCTGTGACCGCCGTACTGCCTACCAACACCGGACGGCCAGCCTTCGATGCCTTGGTGGTCTTCTCGACCTGGTATCCGATAGGCGTGATGCTGCTGGTTTTCGCGTCGAGGCCCCTTGGCCGGTTGATTCGCCAAAGAGCACAGGAGCGGCGGAAATGAGCACGTCAACCATCGAGGCGCTGGCCAGCGCCTGGGCAAGGATTGCCGAGGAAGCGGAATTCCCCGCTGACTACGAGGGGACTGCCACACCACAAGCGCATCGGGCTAGCGAAGCTATTCAGGAGCAGATTCGGGAGCGCATCGTCGCCACCAACGACATGCGGCTGTTCAGCCTGCTGCACCTGCTGGGTCAGGCGTCGCTGCGCATGGAGCAAGCGCTGTGGCCGGAGGATTACGAGCGGATGACGCGCGAGGTTGAGGAAGCCCTGCGGCAAGCCACCGACGCCAACGCCAGATCGTACACCCACGAAGAAGTGATGCAGGCGATGCAGGAACGCATCGACCGGGCGCGAGACAAGCCATGTTGATTGGCTATGCGCGCGTCTCGACGCAGGATCAGAACCTGGAGCTGCAACGCGAAGCCTTGAGCAAGGCCGGATGTAAAAAGGTCTTCGAGGACAAGGTGAGTGGCACGCGGGCAGACCGGCCTGGCTTGGCCAAGACGCTCGAAATGCTGCGCGAAGGCGATACTTTGGTCGTCTGGAAGCTCGACCGGCTGGGCCGGTCGGTCAAGCAACTGGTCGATCTGGTCGGCGATCTGCACAAGCACGGTGTCCAGTTCAGGAGCCTCACCGACTCCATCGACACCGGCACACCATCCGGGCGGTTCTTCTTCCACGTCATGGCGAGCCTTGCCGAAATGGAGCGCGAGCTGACCGTCGAGCGCACCCGCGCCGGGCTGGAAGTCGCCAAGCAGCTCGGCCGCAAAGGCGGCCGCAAGCCGAAGATGACCGACAGCAAGATCGAGTCGGCCAAGAAGCTGCTGGCCAGCGGGGTGCCGCCCAAGGACGTGGCCAAGAACCTCGGCGTGTCCATTCCGACGCTGTACCGCTGGGTGCCAGCCTCCACGCACGCTTAGCGTGCTTTATTTTCCGTTTTCTGAGACGACCCCTTGTTGGAACCAGGGGTTGCGCACCAGCCAGCGATTGTTGCGCGGGCTAGGGTGAGGCAGGGGGAACGCTTGCGGCCAGTGCTCGCGCCAGGCTTCGACCACCCGGGTGAGCGGCGTCTTGCCAGTACCGAGGTGGTAGTCCATGGCGTAGCTGCCCAGCACGATGACCAGCGACAGGCGCTCGAAACGCTGCATGAAGGCTTCGCGCCAGGCGGGGGGCGCACTCCGGGCGTAGCGGCAGGTCACCGCTTTTGCCGGTGCCCGGATAACAGAAGCCCATGGGCAGAATGGCGATGCGGGTAGGGTCGTAGAAGGTGTCGCGGTCCACGCCCAGCCAGGCGCGCAGACGCGCGCCGCTGGCGTCGTCGAAGGGCACGCCTGAGGCATGGACCCGGGCCCCCGGTGCTTGGCCGGCGATGAGGATGGGCGCACTCGGGTGAAACTGGAAGACCGGCTGCACGCCGTGTGGCAGATGCGGTGCGCAGCGCGTGCAGGCGCGGACGACGGTCAGAAAGGCGTCGAGTGTCGGCATGGCGCGCTTCCGGAAAGGGTGGCTCGCGCAGGACGGAGGTGCCATCCTGCGCGAAGCGTAACCCGGCAGCAAGTCAGTGCTGGGTCAGTGTCGGATAGCCCTGGATGAATACGCGGTCGGTCTTGGCCGCCGGCACATGGCAGCCCATGCAGTCGGCTTCGTAGCTGACGGCGACATTCTTGGCGGGGGCGTCGGCCTTGAACAGCGCCCAGCCCCAGCCGTCGCCCCACAAGGGGTTGCTGGCGAAACGGCCTTTGGCGTCCTTGACCATCACGAACCACACGGCCGCATCGGAACCCCAGACCACAGGGTTGCCAGTGGTCATGGCGCTGGTTTCGAGCTTGCGGATCTCTTTCACCAGCGTGGCGCCGTCCAAGAACTTGCCGGTCTTGCGGTAGTGCTCGGCCGAGGCCTTTTCGGTGTACACATCGTGCAAGCCGCGAGAGGCGGATTTTTCGTCCAACACCGCATATGAGCCCAGGTGGACGAAGTTTGTGCGGAAGTCTGTGGGGCGGCTGATGCCGCCCTGGCTGTCCACATAGGGCGAAAAGTCGCCGGCCGTGACGGCCAGTGGCAGGACGAGGGCGCTGGCGAGCAGAGCGCCGGTGAGTGCGATTTTCATCGTGTTCTCCTTATATGCCTATGGAGATCAGACGGCGACCACGGGGAAATCCACCGTGGTGTCGGCGATGTGGTTGGTGTAGTTGGTGAGCGTGTTCAGCGCGACGTTGGCGATCACTTCCAGTATCAGGCCGTCGTCGAGCCCCGCGCGGCGGTAGTTGGCCATGGCGTCGGCCGACACCACGCCGCGTTGCTCGACCAGCGCGCGGGCAAAGCCGGCGATTGCATCGTCAAGTGCGTTGGCCGCCTGGCCGGTGCGGGCCGCGGCGATGGCCTCTGCCGACAGTCCGGCACCTTTGCCGATCAGGGTGTGTGCGCTCAGGCAATACTGGCAGCGATTGGCTTGACCGGCAGCGAGCGCAACGATCTCGCGCTGGGAGGCATTCAGGCGGCCGGTGCCCAGCGTTTCGGACAAGCCGAGGTAGCCATTGAGCGCCGCCGGCGCGTGGGCCAGCGTGGCGAACAGGTTCGGCACCATGCCAAGCTTGGCTTTGACGGCCTTGAGTGTGGCAGCGGTAGCGGCGTCAGCGGTGTCGATGGTCAGGGGGGCGATTTGGGTCATGTCTATCTCCGTAGTGGGTGAGGTGCAAGAGCACGTGGGCATGATCGCCCTTTGTTTGGTACGATATGGCACGTAAAGTATCAAATACGTAACCTATCGTCTTATATGGAGAGTGGAATGGCGGATCGACTGGCCGGCTTGCTCCGGCACTACTCGCTTTCGGCGCGCGTTTTTCACAGCGGCGCCTTCTGTGGGCAGCATCATTACGCGGCGCCGCATGGCTATATCCATCTGGTGCGGCGCGGCCCGATTACGGCGCGTTCGCCCGTGCATGAAGATCTGCTGGTTACCGAGCCGAGCCTGCTGTTTTATCCGCGCGTGGCGTCGCATCGTTTTGTCGCCGCCCCCGGCGATACCGCTGAGCTGTTGTGTGCGGAGGTCGACCTGGGCGCTTCGACGGGCAATCCGTTGGCCATGGCCTTGCCGTCGATGCTGCTGATTCCGTTGGCGGACTTGCCCGGCCTCGGGCCGACGCTAGAGTTGCTGTTTGCCGAAGCCGAGCGCGACCAGTGCGGTCGGCAGGCCGCCATCGACCGCTTGTGCGAGTTGCTACTGATCCAGTTGCTGCGTTATCTGATGGATGGGCGGCTTGGCGCCACCGGACTGCTGGCGGGCCTGGCCGACCCGAAACTCGCGCGCGCCATAACCGCCATGCACGATGCGCCGCAGACCGCGTGGTCGCTCGAGGCGCTGGCGGCGAAGGCGGGCATGTCACGCGCGCGCTTCGCCGCCGCGTTCAAGGACGCGGTGGGCGTCACGCCGGGCGACTATCTGGCCGACTGGCGGATGAACGTCAGTTGCACCCTGCTCAAGCAGGGGCGGCCGGTGGCGGTGGTGGCCGACCGCGTCGGCTACGGCAGCCCGAACGCTCTGGCGCGCGCCTTCCGCGTGCGCATGGGCTGCGCCCCGCGCGACTGGCTGGCGCAGCAGCGCGGTGACGCGGCGCTCAGCGGTTCGTGAGTTTGAGTTC
>Ga0228664_1000390_pt1 | contig 27382 bp, 17 predicted proteins | sample 78DmetaG_FD_183029 | JGI IMG/M metagenome (GOLD analysis project Ga0228664, IMG submission 183029) | Seawater microbial communities from Monterey Bay, California, United States - 78D | ecosystem: Environmental > Aquatic > Marine > Coastal | place: USA: California | collected 2016-09-26 | reverse complement strand
CGACAAATAGTAGCATATAAATGTACAATGATAAAGTAAACAAATGGGGGATGAAAACTCATCCTATTGCTCTTTTAGCTCAGTTGGTTAGAGCGTGCGGCTGTTAACCGCGAGGTCATAGGTTCGACCCCTATAGAGAGCGTATATTAATATACATAATGAGATAATAATCTTATTATGTATATAATGATGGATAGTCCATTTGCAAAAACAAACAAATCGTTTGTTGTATATGTAGAACCATTCCGAAATAATTATTACAAGACATATGATCATATATTAACGGTGAGTGTGCATCCTCCAGGTGTATTGGGTGATATGGTAAAGACAATATCATTAGATAAGTTATCACCATTTGAAAAGCCAGGAGGAACAGTATGTAGTCATGTAATATTGAGGTATCCTCGTAATAGTGCAAATAGTACAATAAAGAATCCAGATATGTATATGACACCAGATGATATTCCATCATTGTTATCGTATTTACATGAAAATAATTACGAGGTAGATACAAGTATGACAAGGATGTTGCAAAAATCCCGTGTTCCAACAATGGAAAATCGTCGTATGGTATGTATAGTAAAACAATTGTAAAAAATTGATACAAAAAAAAGTATATAATACTAAGTAAAATATCCACTAGCAATGGAAAAACAAAGTAACTCAAAGTATTATCACGGGGATTGTATGTGTGAAAAGAAGAAGGTACCGACTGTAATCGCGATAGAATGTGAGAATTGTATAGACTATAGTCCACAGCTCTATACAACTGAAAGACGACAGCATACCATATGTAATTGTGAAGAGGTAGAAACAATGCATGAGATATGTGAAACGTGTGCAGGCGACCGCGATGAGATAGATACATTAAACGATAAATTAGACGATTTGATGTATCATATCCACTATGATATAAAAAATTTTGTTAATTGTGAAGACAACTTGAAAGAAGTGTTGGAGATCTCTATAAAGATGCGTCATTTGAATCGTAAATTATTAACCCGCTTGATACAACCAAATAAAACAGAAGAAAAAATAGAAGACGCCATAAAATTATGTGAAAATACGGACTGTGAAAGGTATCCACCAGATTGGGATGACGAAGAAGATACTGAAAGTACTTATCAGGAAGGTCAATATAAGAAATGCTGTCTATGTGACGGATATTTTGATGACGATGGATTTGGTGATATATTATTTGTACAAGAAGAACCAAATAATCAAGAAGCCAGTTGTGATCTATGTGGAAAGGAAAATGATATAGTTCAAATGAAAGGAAGTGGGCAATATTTATGTGAAGCCGCTTGCGATGAGGATGAAGAAGAAGAAGAAGAGGAGAAAGACAATGAAAATGAGAAAGACAATGAAAATGAGAAAGATAGTGAGAATGTAGTAGAATATCATGTAGTAACAACTATGTTTGGTGGTTTTGACACAGGTTATTGTTACGCTGATGAAAGAGAATATGAAGATGAAGAGGAAGCAGTAAAATACTATAATGAAATAAGTCTTGTAACCCTAAATGAAAGTAAATATACAGGGGGTGTTCAATATAAAAGAATAGAATCAGGAAAAGCACATAAATTAGAAAATGGAGAATATGAAACAGTCTATTTAAACGAAAATAAAGAAGAAACCGTAAATGAAGATGATGAAGAAAGTGAAGATGAAGTAGATGAAGACGATGAAAAAACGTATACTTGTGACCTTTGTTGTAGAGATAAAAGTTTTGAAAATTATTATGTATTTAAACGAGGAAGGAAACAAGAATTATATTCTTGTGTAAAGTGTTGGGAAAATCGTAAAACACAATTAGTAGGAGAAACATGGACGTGGACTTCTCATACTTTTCCAGGGCCTGCGTTTTATACAGTGGAAAAAGATGAAGAAGATGAAGAAGATGAAGAAGATGAAGAAGATGAAGAAGAAAAGAATGAACCAATAAAATTAAGAAACAAAGATGATAATACAAACTGGGAAATCCCGTTGAGATGCAATGAGGTATGTAGACATAATATGTAAATTGTATAAATAGAAAAATATAACTACTGTATAAGAATGGATATGGTAGTAGCTGTAAATAAGAATGGAATCATAGGTAGAAATAATAAGTTACTGTGGGATATTCCTGAAGATATGAAACATTTTAGAAGGTTAACAAATCATAGTATAATAGTAATGGGTAGAAGAACATTTGACTCACTACCATTTGGACCATTAAAAAGCCGAATAAATATAGTAATAACATCAACACCAAATAAATATAAAGATGGTTACAAAAATAACGATGTGATATTTTGTAATTTAGATGAAAGCGAAGAAATCCTAAAAAAAATACAAAAAGGTACAAACAAAGGAATATTTATTATAGGTGGAGCAGAAATATATAAATATTTTTTTTCCAATTGCAAAAGCATATATGTAACACATGTAGATACGGATGAAGACGAAGGTGTAAGCATAAAATCAATATTAATAGAATTATCTCTGGATTACAAAGTGATAGAAAAAATAGGTTCATATGAAGAAAGGACAGGGAATCCAGTAAAATATGAAATAGTAAAATACGTGAAAAATGAATAATAAAAAGCTTAAATAAGTGAATGTGATGTAGTATAAACTAATATATTTTCAAATAAAGTAAAATTGTAAAATTTGAAAATATACGTATATTATAAATAGAATGTTATCTTTTATAAAAAACATAACAGATAGTAATGTAGAAAACCCAATAGATAGTAATGTAGAAAACCCAATAGAAAAAGAAAATAAAAATAATGACAAAGAAAATGATGTAAAACTGTTGAATCAAGGAACATATGGGTGTATATTTAGACCAGGTATAGAATGTTCGGGCAAACATTTAACATCAAATAGTTATATCACCAAAATCCAAAAACACCGTCAAATCTCTAATAACGAAGTATTAATTGGTAAAAAAATCCAAAAAATCGCGGGGCATGAGAAATATTATGCTCCCATATTGGAAACGTGTGATATATCCGTACGTGATTTAAAAAATGTAGAAGAGGTAAAGAAGTGTGATTTTATGAAAAATGCAGATGAGTTTCTGGATAAACAGTATGAATCAAATAAAATCCGTTATGTAGGAAAAAATACCCTGGGAGATTATTTTACACAAGAAACCTCAAATATAAGCCAAATAGAAACCTATTTTCGTAAAATGATAAATATCCACGAAACAGTTTTGACGGGAATAATGAAGTTAAATGATGCCAATATAATGCATTTTGATATAAAAGAAAATAATATCATATGTAAAAATAAATCGGGTCGACCAATCTTAATAGATTATGGTATATCGTTAGACACGACGAACATAGCATCTGTATCGGTAGATGCACAAAACGTGTTTTTTTCTTATACAGATACTTATCCCTCATGGTGTTTAGATATAGTGATGATAAATTATATGGTAAACAATAGTAAAAATGCAGATATAAAACAAAAAAATATCAATGCATGGCGTGACGAAAAGGCATCTGTAGAGAGTACGGAGGAAGTGATAAATAAGTATATAGAAAATAATCAAGGTATAATAGATGTTTTAACGAAAGAGGAGAAAGCGAAATACAAGGTAGATATGATAGCCTATTATAAACCGCTGGTAGAGGGTGGTATGATGAATATTCCAACAAGAGGAAATGTATACGATGAAATAATAAAATATCATAAAAGCTGGGACAATTATGGTGTAGCAATAACATTTTTAATGTTATTACATGATTTAAAATTACAAGAACATGTAAACAGTATCCCATTTATGAAGGAATACACAAGTATAATGAAAGAAATCATATTGTCAGCACCTGACAAACGTCCAACCGCGGGAGAAACAATAAAAAAAATGGCGGCATCATTATCCCGTATGAGTCGGGTAGAACAAAAAGTCATGAGAAAGGTATTGACCCCCGATTTTCGTAATCCTCAAAATATCAAGGAACGTAGAAGAAAAATGTCAACCGTAAAAACCGAATCTATAAAACAAACATTGGTATTAAATGAGAAAAAGAATATTCAAATAAAAAGGATGAATGCAAAAAAGGATGGAGAATGATTACATGGGATATATAGAGAACCATGAATATAAATAAGTTGATAAAGGTAAATACCTATGTTTATCAACACTAAAAACTGCTGCTTCATATGGCGAAATAACATCATGAGTTTGTTTTTCAATAATATCAATAAAATCGTGTAGCAAATGTATAGAACTCCCCGAAAATACCCGATTTTTTGTATAATCCATAATAGAAGAAACAGAAATAGTGTGATGTGTGGCAATATTCCAGTAAAAAACATAAGGTGCAACATCAAATTCGTTTTGTATAAATAGATCTTTCACATTGGGAAAAAGTTCATGTAGATGAGAAACGTTATTTTGTGAAAAATCACTAACAAATAGAATATTTAAATTGTCAACAAATCGCGTAGTAGAATAACTGCCTTTAATGCCTTGTATGATTAAATTAATAGAAGTATTTTGTATTAATGGAGAACCTTGTATAGGTGCAATAGATGTGAAAAAGTTCTCTACAATGTCAACAAATTCATCTGTATGATGGAATTGAATCCAAACTGATGAATTTGCAACAGCAATAACTCTGGAATCAATAGAACTGTTACAGGCAACAGATAATGCAATGCCAATCGCATTATAAAATGCATTGGTATCATTATAAATCATAGTTCGAGAAACATCAATAATCGGTATAGTGAATTGAAAGGCACCCTGTTTGAAACGCCTCATCATTTGTTTCCATAAATGATTTAATGAGGTACGCTGCCGACCAATAGAATCGGTTTGAATAGGATTATTAATAATTCTGACAGCATGTTTAATAAGAAAATCATAGGTAGGTAGAGAACCAAAGAATAATTTGTTATGAAGTAGAATATTTGTATCATATTCGTGACAAAACTCGGTATCATAGGTGGTGAATTTATCAAAGTGTTTCATATAGGTTCTCTGGTTAACATTAATAGGTTCAATTTCATTCCATAAAGATTGTGTCATTTTAATTTCAGGTGTGAGTAATTTTTTATTTAAATAGGAAATTTGTTTACGGAACCTGCACTTACATTTTGTGATAGCTTTAATCTTGGAGTCATAATTTTTGGCAGAATTAAGAATATAAGGATAAACTTGTTTTGCCCAGTGAATAGCAATGGGTTCAAACAACCAACTATATTTTTTCTTTTCACGAGGAATCCACTTAGCAACATTAGAAATATAACGGGGATTCATGGCATGTTCTGTAAATTTCCAAGTATGATTGTCAAAGATAACTTGTTTGACAATAAGTTCAATACAAAGTTCAACTAAGGCATGTTGGTCGCCTTGTTTAGAGAAATTACGAATGAAATCACATAATCCAATTGCATCTTTCCAAGAACCACATAGAGTTAGAGAACAATATTGTGGGGAAAATTCTTGACAAATATGGTGAGAAATAGTAGGAATAATTTGATGTAATGCATAAATGGCGAGTATAGGATAAACTTCATAAAATGCAGTAATAAGAAGATAAGTTAATTTCCGTTCTCCTTTCCCGTAAGAAATATCCCTTGTAAATAAAATGAGCTTGTAGTAGTTATCTAAGATTTCAATGTACTTAAGATCTTTTGGATTGTTTTGTATTTGTTTTTTGAGGAGAGAGAGAACCTGAACAAAACGATGAAATAATAATTCAAAATCATCTGTATTAAGCTTTTTTGTGAGATTAAATTGAAAAAACACGAATTGTTCTCTAAAATGAGAAATATAAGAGGATGATGAATTCACAATAAATGGCGGGAAATCCTCTGGTCTATGAATATATGCGGGTATATCCATACTGGCTTGTAATATAATGAATGGTGTAACCTAATATTTATATTGTTTACAATGATTATGCACGGTGTTTTCGTGTTCGGCGTGGTTTGGTATTTTTCTTGTGTATAATTTTTTCATCATTTTTATCTACAATACGTACCTTTTTAGTGCTTCTATGAGAACTTGTAGGTTCAGGTTCTCCATGGTCTTGTAAAAAAGATTGTTTTAATGCAGATTTTAATGTGATGTTATGTTTTTGAGTAGGTATTTCTTGGAAGAAAAAGTAAAGAGTATTCATGGAATGAAAAATGAATATGGAAGAAGGAATATTGATAGAATCAGTAATAGAAGTTTCTTTAAAGAACGAGTTATTAGTAAGATTTGCATCATCAATTTGTGAGAATGATTGAATTTGTTCTGGTTCAATGTCAACAATATTGGTAAATAGATTGGTGAATTTGTATTTGGATATAGGTGTACGTAATTTTTTAGTTTGTATAATTTTAAGCAAAGAATCGGGTGAAATTGTAGATTGATTGACAGGTTCTCTTTGCAATGGTATAATTTCGCGTACAATTTTATCAATGTAGTTATTTTGATTGATATAAATAAAAATCCCAGAAATAGAGTCCATAGGTTCTCTGGAATAATTATTTTGTATATCTTGAACTCGTTTTTCTTGTTGAATCCATGATGTGTCTAAATAATCATCGTCATCAATATCATGAGTAGGAGGGGTAGTATGTGATAGAGTCATAAGTAATTAAGTAATTAAATATTTTATTATAGTTTTGTTACATTTTGATTTGTAATATTAAACATATTAGACAAACAATATAAACATGAATATGTATAACATATTGGCTCGACACCGCATATATTAGTGACTATCATCAAAATACAATTCTAGTAATCACGGGGTGATACTATAGTATTTTGTTTAGTATTAAATTGGTAAATTATAAAGTAAATCAAACTCATGTTTGATACCCGCCAGTTTGATGCAATAAAAATATGGTAGTTTATAACCATATTAAAAAATGTATTCTACGAAAACATATTCGAGCCAGCAACCTACTATGTAGGTTTATTAGAGTAGATTCAGAGTAGCTGAACAATGAGTGTAAATGTTATTGAAAATGTAAAAAGTGTATATATAATAGCATGTAGTGAATAGATTATCATTATAAATACAATATAATGATAATGTGGTGTACTATAGAAAATTGAAAAAAATAAATGGCATAAATAGTAGTAAAGATAGTAAAGAAGAATACTCTAATATCGTATGACTCCCCTATGTATCCCCCGTGTAGATGCATCAGTAACGATAGAATACATAAAAAAAAAGATAAATGGACTGAATATAGGTCATATTCGCGAGATTCGTGAGATTCCGTTGAGAAATGATCCAACCCATAAAAGAATATTAATGCGATTTTATTGGAAAGAACAAAATAGTAGGTCATTGGAATTGCAAAGGAAGATGGAGGAATTGGGTTCATTGAAGGTAGTACATGACATGCCTTGGTATTGGAAATTGGTAGTGGCTCAATAGATTAGTTGTTATGTGTATTACATTTTGTTATAATTAAAGTACCGTTTTTTTCCATACTTCAAAAAAGTTATTATAACAGGGACCCCACCCTCCACTTTCAGTATAATCTATATAAAACCCATTCTGTATTAATATTTTATCAATATAAATTTTGTGTGATATGTCCTTATAATCATTTTCCATAATAATTAAATTTATATTATCTAATATTTCAGGCATATCTGTTAAAATATAAAAAAATGCACCCTCGCAATCTAATACTAATGTATCAAAATCAATATTGTATTTAGTTTTTACTTCATCAAAAGTAATAGTATTAACCCAGGAATAACCATCTTGTAAAGTATCACTGGGCATAGTGTCCCAATTACGTTGAATTAATTTTCTATTTGATAATGCAGAAGATTCTATATAAAAATTAAAATTATTTAAATTTCTATTTTCTGTTAATTGATTTGCTATATTCACATCACTTTCTAATGTTAAAAAATTATTATTATTTTCTAAAATATAAGCGATAACTAACGAATTTCTTCCTATATTTCCACCAATTTCTAAAACATTTTCATTTCCAGTTAAATATCTAAGTACCATTTTCTGTTCTGGTAATTCTTCATTAAAACTACCATAATTTATTTTTAATTTAGAATGTATACATTTTATTTTATCATCATAATATGTAGTTGTAGTTGTAGTTATTATATTAGTCATTATATTTATTTTTATTTCTGTAAATTCATCGTATTCGGTAATACAATTATTGTTTTCAATAATTATTTTTTTATGAATTCCAAATAATGGGTCTGTAAAATAATAACTTCTATTTATATCATAGGGTGGAATTGTAATAATATTATTATATGTTAATTTATCTATACAGATATTCGTAACATCAATAGAATTATTAGTGATACCGTAGTATATTTTCATATATATATATTTATATAAAAGTTAATTTATAAATTCATTGAATTTATAAATTTATAGAGGATTTACAATTAATCCATCACCGCCTCTTTTGACATTATATACATTATTCATAGGCGAAAGTCTTGCATATGTATGATTTTTTGAAAAATTATAAATAGCATTTTCCATAAATCCTTGTTGTAAAATGGGGTTTAATATTTCGTGTTCTAATCCATTACGAAATCCAAAAAACTCACTATTGTTCCATACGATATCGTGATTTACTTGTGATTGAAGAACTATGTCAACATCTTCTAAATTGGATAATATATTCTCAAACCTGTCTGTATTTGAATCTATATAATATCTGGCAGTGACTTTTAGTATATGAGTATACTCTTTTAAATCTTCTTTAAATTGTCCCATAGCAAAAAGAATAGATTTAGCTTCATATTGAGATGATGAGGGTTCATTTTGTAAATCAAATGAGCATACGTTTAATCTTGTATTCTTAAACTCAGGAAAGGTATAGCCACTGCTTTCAACAATGAAAATAGGTAGATTAGTATTATTTAACCAACTATCAATTGCTTTTAAATAATAAGACATTTTTAGGTCATCTTGATTATTATTTCTAACACAAGATGTGAGTAAAATAGCAAACTTCATATATTAATAAAATAGAAAAATTAATGTTTATACCATTTAATAGAATTACGAATAATATCATAATCATAAGTAGAAACATAAGAATGAGTATCTAACAAACTATAGGAAAGTATTAATCTGTTTTCTTCCATAATAAGCCCAGTACAGAATTCCACCATTTTGTCGCCAAGTTTAAATGATTCACTGTGTCGTTTTAAATTCATATTTAAATCAAACACCGCAAAAAAGTGTTGATAATTATAAATCGGACTACCAGTCTTTAAGTGTCTATTATTTTGTGCTTTGTGAAGTACAAACCATATTTCATTATCAAAATGACAACCAACAGTAGAACCTCTTGCATTTTGAAAAAATTCAGGCATATCTGTTTTGGTTTCAATAATATCCAGTTCATATGAATCATAATTAATGCAACCGATTTGTAAAGGATACCAATCATAAACAACTGATAATTTCGTTTTATATTCAAACATAGCCCAATTTTTTTCAGCTTTAATAGTTTTATTGACATTATAGTACGTAGGATTAATATATGTTTTATTTAAATTATATTCAGTATCATCAATTATATATTCATTGCTACATACATATGGGCGTTTTAATATTGGATTAAATCTGGTAGCTAAATAGAGGTGTTTATTATTGAATTTAATAATCCGTATATCTTCAATTCCTCTACTTATAAAATTCTTTTCAATTTCATAATTTTCTGTTAAATCGATTTCATTAGATATTTTTTCAAAAAGGTTATCAACCGTAAAACGGCTATTTAAAGAAATCCATTGATTTGATATAACATGTTTGCTTCCATTTTCATTGTAATTATAATTAATCCATCTTAAATTAACAATATATTGATTACTATTGTTAGGGTCTTGTATAATAGTAGGTGTTCCCGAAAAAAAAGTATTAAATTCAGTTTTGTAAGACTTAGTAAAATTTTTAGTATATTTTGGTAATAAGATAGGATAATTATAAATATTTACACTGTTCCATAACGAACTATAATGTTTATTAGCTTGAGTTTTGTTTTGTTCAGATCTATATTCATTGTAACTGGTTAATAAATTTTGTTTGTTTTTTGTATATATTATACTATTTCCAATATTTTCAAGTTTTAATTCATTAAACACTTTATCCGTATTTAATGTATAAATTAATGCAGGGCCAGTAACTGCTAATGAATTAATATCAGTATAATTCTCAAAAAAGCAATTATTAACAATTGTATAAATAGCTTTATATAAAATTTGATTTTTTGGAAGACAAGAAATTAATGCTTGATAAATACCATTTACTTTTTTCCTATTTGGTAGAGCTGTTCCATGTGATATATCTTTAACCCAATATTCTTGGTCGGTTAATTCAATTAATTTAAAATTATTAATACATTTAAACTTAATATCCAAATAAATCCCACCGTGTATATATAAAACACAATATCTCCATAAATCAGCTTTATATGCACCTGGTTTTAATTTATCAAATGCCCAAAGAATATCTTCATGAAAATGTTCGCGAATAAAATCTCTGCACATTTTGTCATCATATAAATAATGCGTAAATTCGGGGTTTTGTCTTTTTAATAATTCAACATTTTCTTTCATTTTTGGCGGTAAATCTAATGTATGCCACGTTTGAAATAAATTTAATGGAATAATTCTGGATTTTGTTTTTATTACATCATTCATATTAACGTCCGGTTTAATAGGCATTGGTGAAGTTTCTCCGTATACTCGTGTAACTTGTGGTTTTGGAATATCTATATTGTTAGGTTTATTTTTACTATTTTTATAAAATTTTGCAAGACGTTTTTGTTTATTTTCTTGAATAGAATTATTTACATGTGTTTTAACTGTTTGAATCATAATTAACTATAATAATAATATAAAATAAAATCATTAATCGTCGGTAAAAAGGAAATGAAAATATTTATCTAAAACTGGGTTAATATTATCTAACCTTTTATAATGAAGTTGTCTTCTCCATAAACAAAACAGCCAAATACAAAGACGATTAGATTCTCTTTCAGCATGTTTAATTTCATTCGTAAAAATATCTTCCATGCAGCCATATGCAGTGCGATAATCATTTAATTCAACTTTTAATTTTTCTTTAATTTCATATAAGAAATTCAATCTTTTTTGTTCCCGTTGTTTATCCCTCATGCATTGTTGTAGAATATTGGCATTCATAAAATCAATATCATTTTCTTCTTTATCCCATTTATGCAATATAAACCGAATTTCATTTTTAATATCTTTGAATTTTAATATCATAATTTGTCTATGATTTTCTAATTTTTTAATAAAAGAAAAAATATTAACGTGACAAATGATGGGAAAAAGAGTTTTAATTTCGGCAGGAACAAGAATTTTATTAATTTCTTTCATTTCATTCATTTTTTCTTCAATAACTTTGAGTTGTGACATGGCCAACGCCTTTTTCTCATTGTCTGTGTCCATAAGAACCATTTTACTGTTTGTCATTTCAAGGGATGCTTCTAATTTATCATAATGGTTGGCTAATTGTAAAAACATATTCGTAGAAGATTCAAGCTTTAAAAAGTTCATAAGAGCAATAAGTAGAGCAACAGAAGCATTTAATGTGGTTAATACTAATTTATAATCAGTATTATCATCATAAAGTAAATCAGCAAATACAGTGATGCCACAGGTAATAAAAAGGGATGGAATCATTAAAATATTCAACCTCCATTGAGATAAAATTTTAGATTGTATGTATACATTTTTCTGTCCCTTCATGAATGTAGTCAAAATATCAATTTCACTGGAATATTTATTTTCTAATTCCATGTCGTAATATTTATCCAATGTTTTTTCCACATCATGGAAAGCCAATTGTTTAAATTTGGAAGGGCGTTTATGTGTATTCGCTTTATGTTTGCGTTTAGTAATAGTTTTTAAAGAAATATTGGAATTAGAAATGTCTTCTAAAGAAATTTGTTTTCGTAAATTGGAATTATTAGTAGAGGTATCGGCATCACAGTCGCTATTATTAGAGCTCGCGCTACGACTCCCATAATTAGATATAGTCATAGGACTATCACACCGAGTAATATTATTTTGTAGAATAATAGAACAATCATCATTCGCATGTTTGTAATCATTCCGTAATTTATACAGGTCATTATTAGTAATTTGTGTAAAATGTGAATCAGTATATTCAATTAAGTTAGTTTCTTCCTGAATGGGACCTAAGTCAAGTTCATTAGAATCGCGTACATCAATATGAATATGAGTGGGAGAGTTTTCTTGTCCTGAAGAGTCAGATGTAGATTGATTAGAAGTAGCATATTGCGAGTTATCCGTATCAATATTGTTATCGTTCATAATGATTATTATATTCGTGATAAAAAATTGTAGAACTACAAACGAAAAATTGATATTTATTTACATCTTTGTAGATAAATATAACAACCATGAATATGACAAATATTCCAACAACTAAGCAGGTTCTTCGTGCAAATATAAATGATTATAGAAGACAATTACGTCATTTTATAATGACATCACGTTTTAATAATACAACATGGAGTGAGAATGTTTATTTTCGCGAAAAACAACAAAAGATAGGTTGTATATATTGTTCTCCCAATCCAGTAACTGTAAATATCCCTCACGAATCAATATTGTTTATTTTAGAGATGAATAATGATGACAATAAAATTTGTGGAGTAGGTATGGTGATGAACAACCCGAGAATAAATAAATACTCTGTGTATGAAAATGGGAATTATAATCGTTATTCGTTTATTGGAAAATGTCGTATAGACCGTAATGAAATGACGGAAGAAGAAAATACAATAATGAGGGTATTTGATATATTATGTTTTACGGGGAATCGTCATATGAAACGTGGACAAGGGTTAACGATGTTTCCAGTAGATATGTTATATAAATGCAATAAGCAGCTGGATTTAGTAGAATTCATACGTAATATGTTCAAATCGCGTTTTACAAAACAAAAATAAACAAAAGTATTCAACTATGTAAAATATATAAATGTTTGTATACGGATATATTAAAGGTTGTAAAAATGTCAAGTAAACAAGGATTGTATGATATTCAAGAATATACCGATAATGAATTATATGATATATTAGATTTAGTAAATCCAAGTGACCGTGAGTTAGAAGCGAAAATATTAATGGAGATTCATAAATATGAAAATATAAATACCAAATCAGCTCGTAAATTGGCAATATTTTTTGATGAGATATATAATCATTTTTTTGAAACAGAAGAAGATGTAGTAGAGGGGTTTGAAAGTGATGGTGACGGCGAATACGCCTCGGGTGGAAATGAAGTGTCTGATGCAAAAGAAAAATATAAATTACGTGACCAAGATTCAAGAGATGCAGGTCAAGATACAAAAAGGTTATATGATACAGATAAGGCAAAAGAGGCAGCCGCTATAGAAAATAGATTAGCTAATGCAACAAGTTCAAAAGATTTTTTTGATAGCTTTGATACGGACAATGCAACCGGAAAAGAAGATACCGCACAAACTGTAAAATTCAGGGACGACCGTGAAGGTGATAGTTCATTAAAACAAATAGGTTCTACTGAGGTTTATAATCAATCAAATATGTCGCCTGATAATTTCCAAAATTCTCAAGTAGGATATACCAGAGAATTAGATTATTCAAGAGGAAAGTTAAATCCAATAATGAAGGAAACTACCAAACGTATTATTAGTATAGATAGTCAATATCGTAGCGACAAACGAACATTTTCAACCGATTTTACGTTTAATTTATCGGAACCATTAAAAGATGTAATATCGTTAAGATTATATTCGGTTCAAATCCCATATACGTGGTATACAATAGGAAAAGCATACGGAAATAATTTTTTTTATTTCAAGGGACGTACGCCCGGAATTGATACTGATTATCATGATATAAAAATAGAAATATTAGCAGGAAATTACAAACCAAGTGAATTAATAGATACGGTTAATAGCAGTATTAATGTAATTAAGGCAAGTACAACAGACATATCATTGGGAAACACACAATTGTCATATAATCCTAATACATCATTGACAACTTCAGTAATAGATTTAAAAAAAAGTTACAATGAAAGCAGTTATGTATTGAATTTTTTCGAACCATCAACTCCCGACGAACCATCAATTCATTCTTATTTGGGATTTATAGATACAGAATATAATAGTCGTAACATTCGTTCAAAAATAGACACATACAATCTAACAGATAATTTTAATGTAACGGAAAATAATAATTATTTTACGATAAATGTATATCAGGATAACAGTACAACGGTAAATAATAGTTTCGATATTTCAATAACTCCTAATACATATACCCGTGAAACCCTAATTACTACGGTAACTACTGCATTAAGTAATGAAACCAGATTAACTAATACTAATTGTGGTATAAGTGCAGATAATACGTATATAGACATGTCATTACAATTAGCTCGTGCTATAAATGGGGTTAATTCAAGTACCAAAACCGAAGTTGTTTTTTACGAACAACAACATTATACTGTTGATTTTATAAATGGATTATTTTCTGGTATGGGTAGTATAGATATATTTGAAAATATTGGAACGGGAATAAGTAGTATAATTAATATTTTAGTAATTAATCAATTAAAACAAACTGTAGATGCTTTAAATAGTAGTGCAAATAGTAATCCAAATGGTTTAATAGGTATTATTACCGATGGAACATATACCGCTTTGGAAACAACTACAAATGGTAATGGACTTGGTGCAACATTAACTGTTGTTGCCTCGGGAAATGAAATAACCAGTGTAACTGTAGCTTTCCCTGGTACTGGGTATATGATTGGTGACACACTTACTGTTGATAAGAGTTTACTTGTTGGGCGTAGTGCAGATTTAATATTTACATTGCAAAGTGATGATTTCGATACCAACCCAAACCCTGTAATGGTTGCAAAAGAACAACATATTTTTACAATAAAAACAAAATTTCATAATGGAGGTATAAATACAAATTATAATAATGCAGAAGTAATACATAATATCATTTTAGATAATGCAATAGCAGTAGATTATAGTTTATCGGCTTTATATAGTGTTATAGAATCAACAATAAAGGCTTATCAATATAATGGTGTAAATATATTTGCGGATACGACAGTAAGTGCAGCTGGACTAATGACATTAAAAATTAATGCAGATGATAAAATATGGACAAATGATAATTCTTGTTTTGGATTTGAAAATACTCAAAATCGTTTAAATGAAATTCTTAGTGAAACAGAAGCAACTGAACAAAGTGGTAGTTATACAATAACAACAATACCTTATGTACATTTAATTCCAAATACAGACATGTATAATGATGCGAGTTTTAATGGTATGAATGATTTATCTTTTACTATACCAAGATTTGGTAATAAGAATTTAACCGAGTATATTGATGTAATTAACGAAAGTATACGTACATATGATTTGAGTAACAATAATGTATTTAATACACAAGGTAATACTTCCTTTGATTATACTACCGCTTATCCAAAAGGTACCCATGCTTATTTACAAAATCAACTATTCCAAATGTATTTTGATGTTGATAAGGTATTTGATGAAACGATGTACGAAGTTGATTTATCTGGTAGTATATTTTATGAAATATTAACTGAAGGAAAGCAGGTTAGTACAATGTTTCCAGGGGTTGATCAAAATAATCGAATAATTACTGATGTTTTGGAGCCAACTTATACAACTACAACTGACTTCAATACCTACAAAATTAAGGAAGATACAATAATTTTTACTATTCGTCCGAGATTGTCAATATATTATAATACATTAAATGGTAATGAGAAAGAAGGAGATACCGTATTTACTATAGGAAATATAAACTATAGTGATGATGATGGTAATCAATTCACATTAGGTGCCGATTTTAAAAATTTTCAAGTATCTAAAATAATAGATCTATTTATAAGACCTGCAATAATTAATTATAAAGATCCACTATCAGGTAAAAATACTTTTAGAGATATAGTTATTAGTCAAGAGACGCATCCAGATGGGACAAGATTTAATATTTCTTTACAAATTAGTATTAAAAAAACCTTGAGTGCGAATAATTATGACGTTCATTTTAAAGACCAAGATCCAAATGGCTTTACTTGGAATACAAATTTATACATATCGGATGAGTTAACCGGTGATAATTCTATTGATACATCAAGCTATAATATTGTTGATATGAATGAAAATTATAAAATTTATGATAGTAGCGGAGTATTATTTGATATAAGTGGAAGTGAAATAGATAGTAGTGGTAATATATTGGAGGTTAATGGTAATATATTGGATGTTGATGGAACTATAAATGATGTTAATAATGGTAATATACAAGTATCCGGCCGTATTATTTATACAGTTACACCAGAAGGAAATGTAAAGATATCAGGAACACAAAAGTTGATATCTCAGGTTGGGTTGGACATTAATCGTTTTAACAATACAATCACAATTAAAGCCATAGAAGATGGTGTAGCAACAACCACTAACCAAAATGATGTAATAATTACATTACCAATTGGTACTTATTTTCGTGATACATTGTTAGCTGAAATAAATAACCAGATAACTCAAGCATCATCAACATATTCTAATATATCTGGAACAAAATTAGAATTGCAACGTATAGATAATAAATACCGTATAAAAATTGTAATGAACATAGCTCGTGAATATGGTACAAGTGATTTTAATCTGATATTTTTTGATGATGAAAGTTTTGCAACATGTGTATCTGGTGCGTCAAGTATACAAAATACCACATGGGATACAACGATTGGTTGGATAATGGGATTTCGTGAATATACAACGTATGATATGTCTGCAACTGGTACAGAGGAAGATACTGTAGTAGATTCTGTTAATGGAAATGAGATAACAATTAAAGGTGATACAGGTTTAAGTACGAATTTGTATAATTATTTTTTGATTTGTTTAGATGATTTTAACCAAAGTCATTTGAATGATGGATTGATAACCATTACGAATAGTGATACAACTATTCCGTTACCGTCGTATGCAAATCGTAGTAATTTTGTATGTGACCCAGTAACTGGTGAAAAGGTATATAGTGTAGTTAATGACAATGTAACCAACCGATTAACTGAAAAACAAATATATGCAACACAAGTTGCGGCAAACTCAACAAATCAAGATAGTTCTATTGGAACTTCTGTCAGTACAAAAAGTTATGGGTCGGGACCATTTGTAACTGATGTTTTTGGATTAGTACCAATGAAGATATCTGGTTTACAAAATGGAAGTTCGTATGTAGAATTCGGTGGAACATTGCAAAATCAAGAACGAAGTTATTTTGGACCAGTAAATATAAATCGTATGTCGGTAAAATTAGTGACTGACCGCGGTAATTTGGTGGATTTAAACAAAGCAAATTGGTCATTTTCGCTTATCTGTGAAACATTGAACAAGTTGGAACCTGGAACATAAACATGATTTTGGTAAATTTAGTCAACAATCAACTCCTGAAATATATGTGTGTATAATATATCAGTAATATTTATAAATAAATGTCTCAAGGTGATTATTTAAAACGAAAACAAGTAGCTCATGCGTTACGTATTGATGGCGGAAATACAAATAACAATCAACCTGCGGTATTTGGCTCACATGATTTGTTAAAATATAAACAGTATCAAATTGTAAACGATGATTCCAGTACAACTGTAAATTATAACTTAATTAAACCAGCTGACACAAAGTTGGTTTTTGATATGGAACGAAAAGTGGCAAATTGTCCCACTTTCGTTGTTTGCAAGGATACCGATACTCGCCCAAATCGTGTATTAACTGCCGATACAGACTGTAAAGTGCAAATACATCCTTTATCTTGGGAAGCTAAGAAAAATGTACCTAACAAAACGGAATTATGTGTATGTCAATTAAAATTAAAACATATCAATAAAAATGTATGCAGTTGTGATGTAAAGAGTAGTTCGTGAATATAGTAAGTTTTTAAATTTATAAGATTGTAAATTTAAAATATCAATGGACGATTATCTAAAGATTAAGATGTTTCATTATCATTTCCATTTTGGTTTCTAAGGAATTCACCTTTGTTTTTAGAGTTTCATTTTCTTGTTTTATGGTTTCATTTTCTTGTTTTATGGTTTCATTTTCTTTGGAAAGAGTTTTTACCGATTCTATTAAATGAGGGAACAACCCGTCGTAATGGATAGATTTTTGGTTAAACCCTTGTTCATTTTTGGTCATTGAAGTATTCACAATTTCGGGTAACACTTTTTCAACTTCTTGTGCAATGAGACCAAAAACCTGTTTATTTGTATCATCACCTATCCATGTAAACGACACGCCGTTTAATTGGTTAATTGACGATAACGAGCCAGTTACATGTTGAATGTTTGTTTTAAACCGTGCGTCTGATATAGCATTAAATTGACTTGCCTTACACTCTCCATTTACTTCCAGCATCACTGTGCTCGTGCCATTGACCGCGGATCCGTTGATTGACACCTTTCCATTAGATGCAAGACTCAACTTACTTGAGCCATTAACTTTCAGATCAATTCCAGTTTTACCATCAACTGTAATTGTTCCAGCGGAAGTTGTAAAATTAGAAGCCGCAGCTGCATCTAATGATATAGACCCAGTTGTATCTGCTATAATACCACCTGTACCAGCATTTATATCTAATTTGGTAGTTCCTGTTCCGTTACCAACAGTTATTGTTCTGGCAGATGAACCGGTACCAACATTAATACTTTGAGCATCATTATTATTACCAATATTAATGGCACCACCAGTAGAATTCATAGAAATAGTACTTGTCGCATTTAAACCGAGTGTTGTAGCGTTGTTTATAGAAGTACCTCCTGTTCCTGTCATAGCAAAACTGGCTATACCATCAGTAAGAGTTAACGCGTTAACCGATGTTAAAGTAATTGCTTTTGCATTTGCATTTAATGCTGTGGATGCTGCATTACCAACAGTGATTGTTCTTGCAGATGAACCAGTGCCAACATTAATACTTTGAGCATCATTATTATTACCAATATTAATGGCACCACCAGTAGAATTCATAGAAATAGTACTTGTCGCATTTAAACCGAGTGTTGTAGCGTTGTTTATAGAAGTACCTCCTGTTCCTGTCATAGCAAAACTGGCTATACCATCAGTAAGAGTTAACGCGTTAACCGATGTTAAGTTTATTGCTTTTGCATTTGTATTTACTGCAGTGGATGCTGCATTACCAACAGTGATTGTTCTTGCAGATGAACCAGTGCCAACATTAATACTTTGAGCATCATTATTATTACCAATATTAATGGCACCTGCATTTGCATTAATGCCAACTGTACTACCATCAATTGTAAATGCACCTGAATTAATATCTACAACTCCAGTTGTATTAACAGTTAGTGTACCATCTAATACGGTTGCACCAGTAACATTCATTGTACCACTAATATCTAATAACGCGGTAGGGGCAGTCGTTCCAATACCTACATACCCGTTGGAATCAACAATCATACGTTCAGCCATTGTTCCATCATTATTATCAACATTATCTGGGTCCAAATAAACATCGTATGAATTGGTATTGCCGTCGGTGGTTAATGTAAATGTTAAATCTGTAGTGCGACCAGTATTTATAAGGTCCGCAGCAGTAACAGTAAGTATGTCTCCTTTTATATAACCAGAACCAGTGGTTGAAATGTTAAACTGGTCTATTCCAGATGTTGGAGTACCTGATAATTGTACTTTTGCTCCAGAACCAGACCCACCCGTGATGTTTAAAGTATGCGTTCCAGTACCAACATTAATAGGGTCCGTCAAATTATTTAATCTACTTTTAAAGTGATTGTGAAGATTGCTTAAGCTACCAACTTTTGGAGCAGTAAAAAACTGAAGTTGGTTATTGGTTTCAGCAGGACCAGATTCCGCTGTAATTTTGGTATTTTGTGCAACATTAATAACGCCCCCAAGAGAACCCCAAGCTTCACCAGGACCAAATCCTTCAAATTGGGAAGTTTGTGAATTATAACGAATAGAACCCATATATCCACTAATGTCACTGGTAGTTAGTGAACTGTTTCCAGTCTCAGTAATTTGTAGGTCTCCTCCAGAATTCTTAAAAATGGGTCTGGTAGCAGTATTTCCAACAGGAAGACGAAGAGCATTGGTTCCACTAATATCAAGAATAACCTTAGGACTATCCGTTCCAATACCGACTTTACCTTCAACAATTAGGCTATTATCACTAATATCTAAATCGTTTTTACTTACATCAGTAGCATAGCCAGTTCCAATAGCAACACCGCCTGAACTGGCATCAATAATCATTTGAAGTCGCGGTTCTTTATCATATGCTGTATAGAATCGTAGTTGATTATTGGGTTCGGCAGGACCAGATTCCGCTGTAATTTTGGTATTTTGTGCAACATTAATAACACCACCAAGAGAACCCCAAGCCTCACCAGGACCAAATCCTTCAAATTGGGAAGTTTCTGAATTATAACGAATAGAACCAAGGTATTCCCTAATGACACTGTCAGTTAGTACTGGGAATCCACCACCAGTATCAGCTCCCCCTTTAATTTGTAGATATCCGGTAGCAATATCATTCATATAAATTGGACGGTCACCGGTTCCTCCAACAGGAAGACGAAGGGCATCAGTGCCACTAATATCAAGAGTAACAACCGGAGCATGTTTACCGATAGCAACATTCCCAGAAATATCCATATTGGAATTGAAAGAAACGTCTCCGCCAACTAATAGACTTCCATTTAAAGACATATCTTCAGTGACGATAAACTCATAATCAGTCGTGGTAGTATTAATAACATAAGTATTTAGTACAGATGAAGCACTTAATTGACCTACAATTTCTAAATCACCCTCAACTTTAACATCTGTTTTAATAATTTGATTAGTAACAGAAGATTCAGAATCACGAATTAATATGTTATCAACATCAAGTTGTTGAACGGTCAATGCATAACTGCAATCATTATTATTGTTATTATCAGGTGTTCGCGTTAACATGACAATTCCATTCGTAATTTGTTCTGGGATACCATAGGAAATATCTATGTTCTTATCTGCCTCGCTACGCCCAACGTTATTATCTCTCAAAATCAGTGAATTTACATCAATTTTGATAGAGTTTGAACCAACATTAGTGGGTTTCATGACCCATCCACTCATATCCTGAGATACTTTCAAATATCCAGCATCGCGGTCAAGATTATCTGTTATAAAAATCCCCGTACCAGCTCCACTACCAAATGGGTCTACATTGTTAGTATAGGTGCCAGTTAAATAGGTTTGTAAAGGAGTATTGGTACCATCAAATGTATATAAATATTCTTCTTGTGTAGTATTATATGTAATTCCAAGCGAAATATCACTTGAATTATTCAATGCTGCTTGATATCCTGCATCAGTTGATACAGAATCATTCACCCCTAAATAAGCTTTAATACCCTCATGTAAGTTGAAATCATTGATTTGAAACCCTTTATTTTTAGAACTGGAAATACTGGTATCTGTATATTCAACCTTTCCGCCTAATACAATTTTATCAGTTCCTCCTCCAATATTAATAAGATTACGTTTAAAATTGGCTCCAGACGGTTTCCAATTACCAAAGTTAATCATAGCAGATTCAGGTTGAGTATTAGGGTTATTAACGCCAATATTAATAACAGATTCACAATTATCAAATATACGATTTGCATTATCAATCTCGGTTCGTTCATCTGTTTTTCCAATATTAACGACATGTGTTTTGGTGCCGATATTCATTGTACCAGAAATATCAGCAGTATTTTGAGATTTATAGTCAATTGTGTTGACCAAGAGTTCACCGTCAAAAACTTCAACATCTCCTGAAATGACAATGTTACCCGAAACGTCCAAAACAGTATTGTTGGTACGATTGAACAAGTTGGGTAAAAAGCAATATTGTATTTTACTATATCCAAGTTGAGTCAGGGTAAAGTCACGTGGGGTGCTTGTATCAGGAATAAATGGAGTGATAGTATCAGCAATAATCATAGTATTGATATCAGGCATAGAGATAGATTTTAAGTTGTTCTCAGAACCACGAATACGGTCACGCATACCAGATGAATTTAGTAAAACATCAGGAACCATTTGCCAAACGCCATTTTGCCAATCGGTAGAATAAATAAATTCTCCTTGAGAACCAACAGCAATGGCATTAGATGAACTTTGTATAAAAACAGAATTTAAAACCATAGTAGATAATCCAAGTTCGGTAAATGTTTTGTTTATCCAATTGCTACCATCAACTGTATAACTAATACCAGTAGTACTAACTGCAATAGCATGAGTATCGTTAAATGCATAAATATTATTATAATTAGTCGTTTCATCTTCAAGTATTAAATTATTAGTATTAATGTCATAAGAAAAAGCACCATTAATACCTGCATAATAAATATTACCAGATGTAGAACTGGCAGAATGGATATGATAATTATGAGTAAATGACGGTGAGGTATATCCTCCAGTTGTATCATCTGTAATAGTTTTAATCTCTATAGTAGTATTACCAGTTGGGAAAAAGGTTTCTAAATCACAATCAAAATAGTAAATTCCAGTTGTTCCATTATTTGAATCGCCAGTAGTATAGGAAATAAAAATACGATGTGTATTAGAACCATTGGTATCTTCTACAATATTAATAGTTTTATAATCAGTAGTTAAAATATCAACCTTATCAAGTTGTAGTTTATACCAAGATTGTCCAGAATCATTACTAATGAATAAATTTCCATTTTCTCCAGCAATAGCACTATATAAATTATCAAATACGTCTATATATCTCATAGAAACAGGATTGTCTGTATTCAACCCGCCTTTTTCAAAAATATCACTTTTATTCCATTTTTCTCCACCATCGTTAGTATATAATAAAATTTGGTTATATTCGGCAACATCAACAATATGATCAGCGGTTAATGTAAATATTAAAGGTGTCTCGCGACCAGTATTTGCAAGAACGGCATCAGTAACAGTGAGTATATCGCCTGCCGCATAGTCATTACCAGAGTCAGTAACCGTAATACTGGTTATTTCATTTTCTAAAGCAACAATTGTTAATTCTGCTCCAGTTCCACCTGTGGTGCCGGTGGAAGGTCTGGTTGATATTGTCTGTAATTTACTATATGTACCTTCATCAATAGGGTCAGTCAAAGTGTTTGCACTTGATAACAATGCATTTTCAGTCTGGGTCACCCCACTACCTGTTTTTGTGCTGGGGCTACCAACTGCAATACCATAATCAAGATATGATGATTTTTTAGAGAAACTCATAGATGTAATTTCATATGTGTTATCTGCAATTGTATTAATTTCTCCATTTCCCAGATGCATAGGTCCATTTACATCAAGAACATAGTCTTCGGTTCTGGGTTTATGTGTATTGATGCCGACAGTAGAAATATATTTATGTTTATTTGCACCAGAAATAGTCATTTGAGATGGAATATAATTCCCCGAGGGGTCGGTGGTTCCAATAACAGTCATTGCACGAGATGAATCGTGTGGAGCCATTCCTCCACCAATTGCACCGCCGTCTTTACGTATAGCTGGATTCATAAAAATAAATGTATTTGCACTTGGGTCTTTACCAATAAAGGTAGTGGAATTTCCAGTCAAAATTGTAGGGTCGTTATATACATTAGGTAAAAATGTAGTGTTATTATTATCATAAATAGTGACAGTTTCATTGTGTAATAATTCATTAGATACGCCACGTTCCGGTGGTGAAAATTTCAATAACGTATTTAAGTTGATATCACCCGATTCAAACACGATAACCCCACCGCTTGTATCAAATACGATATTATTATTGTCTGTAAATAATTTAATATCACCATTAGTAATAATATTAGTTGATATGTCATTCATAGTAAATGTAGTAGTATTTAAACAATCAAACTTAAATCCAGTATTTGTGTAAAAATCAATTTCTCCTGAAATATCTACATCTAAATATCCAGATGAATTAAGAGCAGTTCCATTGGTATTCATTAATAACGTACCGCCAGACGAATCATGTTGTATAATTTTGGCGGTAGATAGAATATGTTCAGTAGTTTGTGTAGTTAATAATCCCCCGTCTTGGTATTTAATCATGGCATCTGGAATATTAATAGAGTTGGTAGAAACGTCATTATAAAAGAGAATATTAGAACTGGCATCATCAGCATTAACAACAATACCGCGTTGATTTATATTTTGTGCAATAATATTGCGAACCAAAACGTTTTTAGATTCAACTGTTAAAATATCAGTAATTGACCCGACAGATCCAGTAATATTAAAACAGGTTTTAGGTATAATTGTATTAATCCCAATATTGGTATCGTTACCGTATAAATAGGCATGTGTATTTTTTTGTACGTCTGTTAATGTAGGTAAATTATCTCCATTTTTCACAAATGTATTATTTCCAAAGAATAATTTATTATTGGTATAGATATCGCGATTAGAAAACACATCTACATTTGAGTAACTACTATTCCCTGAAATAATGTCTTCTGTAACTTCAAATGTACCATTCAACAATTGATATTGAGGACGAACCGATCTGGATACAAACTGGTCAGCAATAATAGTACTGGCATTAATAGTATTAAAATTATCCATTTTACTAATTCCTCCATATTGTTTCCATGAATTATTAGACATAGTATAATAGATTTGTATACAATTACTGTGTATTTTATTTAATACATTTATCGGTATAATACAATGAATACAATGAATACAATGTCATCTTATTATACTAAATTATTGAAAATGTCCTACTTATAAACTTATGAATAATTTTTTTGAGTTTTATTATGCGTATGGGCAATTTTGGATTTATTTTTAGTAAATGTTAGAATTTTTTGTTTATTTTGGTTAAATAAATCAACGATATGTTGATAAAAGTTTCTGAATTGTTTTTTTTCTTGTAGCATTTCATTAAATGAAAACCATTTAATTTCTATTTTTTCAAATAACTTGGTTTTATTTAAAACAGTTTTATCCATTCTATTCCATAAGAATTCATGATTCAAATTGTAATATTTTGGAAGATTTTCATCATATGGTAAATAAAAAATATGAACATGATATTTATTAAGTTCAAGTTTAAAGGTCCCCCCATTTTTTTTAATAAGTTTTTTTAGTGTATGATTATCGCCAAGAAATCCAGTTAATTCTTCTCCTCCTTCTCGTAATGCTGCGGTATATGGAGTTTCGCCTGCATCAACCCGTCCACCGAAGTCAGACCAGCCTTTTGCACTATTTTCCATAGGATTTTCTTTTCCAAATAAAAAAAATAGCTCATTATTATGTATTGTAACAGGTAATATACTTCCAGCAACCATATTCTAATATAGAGATTATAGAGAAATTTTTTTAGTATTATTTTGGTTATAGGATTCTTCTTTTAGTTCATATTCTGCAAATGAAACAGTATTGAAGACAGTATTGAAGACAGTATTTGTCATGTCAATGTCAGGTATATTTTTATAAAAATCATGAACAACTGGATTAGCAGCAATTCTCTGTGGTTGAAAATCGGATAAATATAATCCATGTAATGATTGAACCCGTGATAATGCAACATAGGTTTGTCCATATTCAAATATGCTTTGTCCAATATCAATTTCCGCCATATTTAAAGTAGCTCCTTGAATTTTATGTATTGTCAATGCCCATGCTAAACATAAAGGGAACTGTCCAATAGCAAGAGTGGGAAAATCTTCTGATTGCCAATAATGTGTATGAATGTGTTTTATAACTCCATTAGCAAAGCGTACAACAGGTATAATTGTATCTGTGTTCTGGTCGGGTTTAATATCAATAACAACCCCTTGTGAACCATTACAAATCCCCTTATCAATATCCAAATTTACTGTACACATAACTGCTGAACCTACTTTAAGACGTAATATGTTAACACATGGCGAATTATTGACCATTTGGTCTAATTCATAGTCAACTTCAGCTGCAGATAATCGTTTACTACGGAGTAATAATTCGGTAGAAAGTGGTTTATTGGAATCAATTTGTGTAGAACAATCGTTTTTTCGTATGGCGGTAAAAATATGTTCTGTTCCTTTAAGTTTTGAAAACATCATTGAGTTAACATAATCAGTTTTGGCTCGCAACGGAAAGAGTTTAGTTGGAACACAATTATTATGTTGTTCCGCATCATACGGACGTTTAACGTAATTTTGTAGAATAGCTGAACTTTCTTCGCTGATTTTACCAATCCTAACTTGTTGTAAAATATTGATATAGTCTTGGTCAGTTTGTCTAAAAATAGTATTCAGTACAATATGGCTGTTATTAGCAAATACTTGAGACCAAATATTAGATTCAAAGCAGAAATGGTCTGTATCAGCATCCCCATTAGTACCGATAGGTGGAAGTTGATAGAAATCACCAGTGAATATAACTTGTATACCACCAAACGGTAAATTAATTTTTGTAGTTTTTCTGGCAATTTCTTCAATTATTTCAAAAATCTTCTTAGATAACATACTAACTTCATCAAGAATTAGACATTTTGTTTTTCTCCATTGTGCAACAACCCGTTTGTTCTTTAATACAGAATCAACAACCTGTTTTTTGGTTCCTTTCGCTAATTTAATACCACTCCAAGAATGTAATGTTCGTGCATTACAATTCAACAATACTGCTGCACAACCAGTCATCGCACATATTTGAATATTACGTTGAATACTTTTTGCATAATCTAATAAATGTTTAATTAGTCGTGTTTTTCCAGTTCCACCTGGTCCAGTAATAAATAAATTAGCACCTTCTGTAAATCTATTGTAAGCATAAAGTTGTTCGGTTGATAAGTGTGATAAATCTGGTTTAAATGAATTATCACTAACAATATCCGTAGCTGTGGATAATACAATACGTTTTACTGTATTATCATTTGAATTTTCCATTGGTTTTAAATAATAATGGTAAGATATGTAGATATAATTATTATGTATATATTATCAATTTTTTATTCACAATTAGCTTCTAAACAAAATGAAAAATCATATCCGTTAAGATTCATAGGAATTCCAGTTTCATTTAATAATTGTATTTGCAACTTTTGTAAATCAACTTTTCCATTATAACAACGTTTATCAGTAGCAAGTAATCCATTATAAGCATTCGCAGGAAGAATTGAACCATAAGTATAATTGGTTTTATCAAGAGAAATACGAGCGATTATATTCTTATTGATAAGAGATGATGAAAGAGGAGATACAAATGAGTTTTGGTTGCCTTTATTGAACTCATCAATTGCTAAATATAAATAATGTGGTCCAGTT
>Ga0228664_1000365_pt1 | contig 28217 bp, 27 predicted proteins | sample 78DmetaG_FD_183029 | JGI IMG/M metagenome (GOLD analysis project Ga0228664, IMG submission 183029) | Seawater microbial communities from Monterey Bay, California, United States - 78D | ecosystem: Environmental > Aquatic > Marine > Coastal | place: USA: California | collected 2016-09-26 | reverse complement strand
CTAAAAAGTGTAAAATAAAAAAAGGACCCGAAGGTCCTTGTTGTTTTTGTTTCAATTCTTTTTATAAACTAAACTCAGCCTTAATATTTTCAACGAAGTTTAGCTCTTCCCAAGGAAATAATTTTACGTTCATTTTTTTAACCGTTCCTGAAGCATCTTTAAAAACTTTTTCTACTTCAGTACATTCTCTGCCCATGTGACCATATGCTGCAGATTCAGAATAAATTGGAGTTCTTAGGTTGAATCGGGTTTCTATAGCAAAAGGACGCATGTCGAAGAGTTTTTCTAGTTTCCTTGCAATTTCTCCGTCAGTAAGATTCACCTTAGCTGTTCCGTAAGTATCAACATATAAGCCCATTGGCTTTGCCACACCAATAGCATAGGCAACCTGAACCAAAATTTCATCACTTAAGCCAGCTGCAACCGCATTTTTTGCAATATGTCTTGTTGCGTATGCTGCAGACCGGTCAACTTTTGATGGGTCTTTACCTGAAAAAGCACCACCTCCGTGCGCTCCTTTGCCGCCATAAGTGTCCACTATAATCTTTCTTCCTGTTAGACCAGTATCTCCATGAGGCCCACCTATCACAAAAACTCCTGTTGGGTTGACATGATAAGTAATGTTATCCGTAAATAATGCCTGTGTTTCAATTGGTAAAAGGGCTTTTACACGAGGAATTAGTATTTCGATAACATCTTTTTTAATTTTTGTCAGCATTTCAGACTCACCAGCAAAATCATCATGCTGTGTAGAAATTACAATCGCATCGATTCGTATTGGTTTGTTGTCGTCTGAATACTCTATGGTTACTTGTGATTTTGAATCAGGTCTTAAATAAGTAATTTCATTATTTTCTCTTCTGAGCGCTGCCAATTCTTTCAATAAGATATGTGAAATTTCTAACGGAAGAGGCATGAAGCTTTCCGTTTCGTTTGTTGCATAACCAAACATCATTCCTTGGTCACCAGCGCCTTGCTCTTCTTTAACTGCTCGCTCAACACCTTGATTTATGTCTGAAGACTGTTCGTGAATAGCAGAAAAGACACCACAAGAATTACCATCAAACATATATTCGCTTTTTGTGTAACCAATTTTATTGATTACATCTCGAGCAATTTTTTGTACATCTAAATAGGTATTTGATTTTACCTCTCCCGCCAAAACAACTTGCCCCGTAGTCACCAAAGTTTCACAAGCAACTTTTGAATCTGGATCAAAGGCTAAAAAGTTATCTATTAATGCATCAGAAATTTGGTCTGCTACTTTGTCTGGATGTCCTTCAGAGACAGACTCCGAAGTGAATAAATATGCCATAGATTGTATATTTTAAGGTGCAAAGATACTAAAATCAGTTATAAAATTTCTTCTTTTCTTTTACCATTGAACGAAGTAATGGATTGGGTCGATATCTATCTTCTCCATAAAAATCAAATAAGTCTTGCAGCCTACCTAAAACAACCTCAAGCCCTATTTCGTCTCCCCATTGTAAAAGTCCTTTAGGATAATTTACACCTTTTGTCATCGCTAAATCAACATCCTTAGGAGTAGCCACACCCATAAAGACAGCATCTACAGCCTCATTAATCAGTAAACTCAATATGCGGTCTAAAATCGATTGTCCAAGTTTCTCATCTTTATTGGCTTCATTGTTTAGCGTCTCATTTTCGTAATGGTAGTAACCTCGACCAGATTTACGTCCATAAAAGCCCGCTTCGGCGTATCTTTTTTGAGTAAAGGAAGGTTTAAATCGCGGGTCATAGAAAAAGGCTTGAAACACGGATTCCGTCACCGCAAAGTTTACGTCATTTCCAATGTAATCCATTAATGTAAAAGGCCCCATTTTAAAACCTCCCAATTCTTTAAGTGCCCAATCTATAGTTGCAAAATCTGCTAAACCTTCTTCATAGATACGAAGGGCCTCACCGTAAAATGGTCGCGCGACTCTATTTACAATAAAGCCAGGAGTATCTTTACATAAAACGACGGTTTTACCCCAATCGGTGATTAGAGATTTTGAAAGCTCACTTGTCTCCTTTGAGGTTTGAATTGATGGAATGATTTCAACCAGAGGCATCAGGGGAGCTGGGTTGAAAAAATGAATACCAATAATTCTTTCCGCATTATTGAGTGCAGCACCAATAGATGCAATTGAGAGGGAGGAAGTATTCGAGGCAAGTATGCAGTTTTCTGAAACTATGTCTTCAAGTTTTTTAAAAACTTCATGTTTAATTTTTAAGTTTTCCACAATTGCTTCAATCACAAGACCGCATGGCCACAAGTCACCCATGTTAGAGGTAAATAAAATACGATTGATTATTTCCTTCCTGTCAGAATCAGAAATACGTTTTTTTTCAACAAGCCTTCTCAATACTTTATCAAGTCCTTCCTTTGCTTTGGATAGTTGATTTTCGCTATGATCATGCACCACCACTTGGTGCTTATTTTGTGCGGCTATTTGAGCAATTCCAATGCCCATTGTACCAGAACCAACAACGCCAATTGTTTCAATCATTTTCCTATGAATTTTGCAGGTCTTTTTTCGAGAAAAGCCTCGACACCTTCATTAAAGTCTTGGGTTTGTCCTGCTTCATTTTGAAGCATTTCCTCAAGATTTAATTGATTTTCTAATGTATTTGATAGACTTTCATTCACTGCTTTTTTTGTAAGTCCAAGAGCCCTTGTTGGCATTTTTGCAATTTTCTCTGCAAATTCAACCACAGTTTCTGTAAAGAGCTCATCTTCAACAGCCTTGTAAATCATTTGCATTTCTTCAGCTTCAGCTGCATTAACCTTATCACCTGTCATCATGAGTGCCATTGCCTTTTGTGTTCCAATAATTCTTGGAAGAAAATAGGTGCCTCCTGAATCTGGAATCAGTCCAATTTTAGAAAATGCCTGAATAAACGAAGCACTCTTTTTTGCAAAAACGATATCACAAGCTAAAGCAATATTGGCTCCAGCTCCTGCGGCAACGCCATTGACAGCAGCAATGATAGGTTTTTCTATATTTCGGATACGTTGAATTATCGGATTATAATGCTCACCTACAATACTTTTTAATGCGGGACCCTGTGGGTCAATAACCTCGGCAAGATCTTGACCTGCGCAAAAAGCCTTTCCATTACCTTGCAACACAATAGTCCTAACCTCCGAGCTTTTTTCACATGCATCTAAGGCACCTTGAACGGCTATTGCCATTGGTTTATTAAAAGAATTAAAAACCTTCGGTCTATTAAAAGTTATGAAGAATACCCCATTTTTTTGTTCAGTAATGATTTCCATATCTCGTTTCTTACGACTGTAAAAGTAACAATAAGTTGAATTATTTATTTAAGTCCATAAACCTTCTGCATGGACTTGATTCTGTGCACAATCAGTTCTTTTAGTTTCTGAGGTTCTATGATTTCGATTTCCCCACCATAGCTTAGCAATGTTCTTATTAATTCCTCAGACAATAAAAGCTTGAGGCTAAAAAATGTTTCGCCTTTATCTGTTTCCTCAATGATTTTTTGAGATCTATGAATAGGTTGGCTTTTCAAGTATTTAGATGCAACTTCGTCGGCTCTAAGTTTTATGAAATGCGCATCCCCTTTGTAGCTCGTTATGCCCATTGCATTCTTAAAATATTCCTCCGGATTAAAGTCCTTCGGCACATCTTGATGCTCATCTAATATTTTGGGTTCCTCCATTCTATCAAGAGCATAGGTACGAATATCTTTCCTGTTGGAGTCGTAAGAAATCAGATACCAACGCTTTTGGTATTCCTTGAGAAATAACGGGGAAACTTTTCTTGGCTTACCTGCTCCTTTTAAAAAGCTTGTGTAAATAAACCAAACTTTGTTTTTCTTTTGAATCGCCTCTAAAAGAGTCGGTAGGAATTCATTGCCTCCCACAGAAGCAGCTGCCTCAAACTGAATGTATCTAGCCATCTCATTTGTCTCATCTCCAACTGATACACGGTCTACAATTTTATCAATGGCATTTCCAAACTCTTTAAAAAAAGGTGTCTCTTTGAACTGATGTAAAGTATCGACAGCATATTTTATGGAACTCAATTCATCTTCAGTTAAAGGTATGTCATTAATACTATAGTTCGGGTTTTCATAATAATACCCTCTTTCCTTTTTACTGTATTTAATGGGGGCATCGTGCTCCATCTTCATGTTGAAGAGGTCTTTTTCAATGGTGCTATTGCAAATGTGAGCCCCGTCAATTGAACCATATAAAGATTCTTCACAGGCTTCTCTAAGCTCTTGTTTTGACGGAAATGATTTGTATTTATTTCGAATCATTTTATCGATAATCCGAAAGCGAAGCAGTGCATTCTTAATATGCGGCATTATATTTTAAGTTCTTTTTTTTGGTAGCCAAACAATTCAAAAGCTTTAATTGCCTTAGCAACTGACTCTGGGACATCTTCTTCCCAGCTTGATGCTCCCGCTCTGATTTTGGAGAGTACATCATCTGACATGATGTGAAGCAATTTAGGATTAAATTCTAAAATAGGCTTCATTTTATCATTTTCCCTCATGTATTCCAAAAGACCTTTGAGATTTGATGCAATTTCAATGTTATTTAAATCATAGATTTCACCATCTTCAACATTTAATGCAGGATAAACATATAGTTTCATATTTGGGCCAAAACCGCGACCGAAGGCTTCAAGTAAACCACCAGGGAGGTTGTCGTAATAACGTTCATCAAAAATGGTGTTTAAATTGTAGACACCTAGAATTACACCAATTAAATTCCCTCTGGAAATAGGAGCGAGGTACTCAACCATTTTGTAATGCTTCAAATAATTGGATACCATTACTGTGTAACCTAATGAAGAAAGTAGGTCGGCTCGGTCTAAAAAGTCTTGAACTGATATTTTTCCATCAGCAGTAAGATCTTTTAATGTCAACTCGAATACAACAGCTACGTTATCCTCTTTAACGTCATTTTCTGCGGAGAATGCTTTTCTTCCATTCTCAATCATATCTATATGCACCTTTGTAACCGGTCGAAACCTTCCTCTGGTTAGTAAAATATTCTTTTTGTAAAGAGCATTTGTTGGTTGAAGTACGTTTTGAGCTAAGTCGAACATTGTTGCATCTGTAATTCCTCGTTTCACTAAATTCAATGCAATTACGCGATTGTCAATATTACTAAAATCTGGTCCAGTGATGCTTAGCATATCGATTTCGATTCGATCTCTGGGAATTCTTTTGGTTAAGCCGTCTAGGAATTCGTCAATATCATTATTCCTGTGGTAGCATGAGTGAATTAAATTTACGCCGAGAATACCAAGAGCTTCTTGTTGCCCTTTGTGACTATTGTCATGCATTTTTACATGTAAAACCACTGTGTTAGGTTCTGCCTCTGGTTGGAGCTGAAAACGAATTCCAATCCAACCCTTTCCTTGATTTGTTTTGTGGTAATTCAATGATTCTACTGTGTTACAAAAGGCAAAGAATTTCGATTCCTTGTATTTATCTGGAAGTGTTTCTTTGAGGTTTGTAAATTCCGTGTCGAGCATTATTTGAAGACGCTCTTCACAGACATATCGCTTCGTTTTACCATACATGGAATCCGAAACTTTCATGTCATAAGCGGAATGGCTAAAGGCTATCGTTCCTGAACTACCTCCAGCTTTAAAAAAATTTGCCGCAACTTCTTGACCAGCACCGATCTCGGCAAAACAACCGTAAATATCAGATTGTAGATTAATTTTTAGTGCCTTTTCTTCGGTAGTTAGATGTCTTGTAGCTGGCATGATTAATTGAATGGATCCTTAAAATTAGGATTATTAATGAAAATTGTATCGTTTAATGCCAGTAAGAATTGTTTTAACCACTCTTTTTCTAACTCATCGAGTTGAACGCCGCCTTGAGCTCCAAACTCTATCAATGGATCTAGTGTAGGACTCATTTGAATACCAGTTGAGTAATGTTCAATTACCTCTTCGAGTGAATTAAAACGCCCATCGTGCATATAGGGCCCAGTACTTGATAAGTTCCGTAAAGAAGGCACTTTGAATTTACCCAAATCAAGATCATTTTCAGTTACAAGGGCGCGCCCTGCATCGCTAAAGGAGATGTCTAAACCGTTATTGCTAAACTTTTTAACCCGCATAAGTGGTCCATTATGGCAGTGGAAGCAGTCTGCACCATTTAGGCTTTTAAATAGATCATAGCCTGCCCATATTTCTGCTTCTATATTTTGAAGTACTTCATTTTCGCTACTGTTAAGAGAAATTCCATTTTCATATTTATACATTACGTCAAAGGTTGAAGAGCCAGACACAATAGTTCTGATAAACTGCCCTATGGCTTTTGCTACTTTTAACGAGTCGATACCTTCCTCTCCAAAAGCTCTGAAGAATCTGTTCCGATAAGCCACATCTAGTTGTAATCGATTGACAGCTTCCTTCCATTCAAGGTGCATTTCTATCGGATTGGGGACAGGTTCCAATATTTGGGCTTCAAGTGTTGACTTGCGTCCATCCCAAGTAAAGAATTCATCCCAACCAATATTGAATAAAGGCATGGAATTTCTTGTACCTGGAATACCATCTATCCCAACAGGAACTACAACATTATCCGCGAAACCACTTCCTATTTGATGGCAACTTGCACAGCTCATTGTTCCATCACCACTTAACTGGGTTTCATAAAATAAATGTCTTCCCAAATCTACACCTTCTTCAGTCATTGGGTTGTCTTCCGGAATTATCATTTGAGGGAAATGAGAAGGTATATCTATAGTATAAGGGGTTGGCAGAAAAGTGACCTTTTCTTTTCGACAAGCCGAAAATAGGATAATACTTACTATTAAAAAGAGTAACTTACTAATCATGGGACACTCAGCGCATTAATGAAATTAGTCACTACCTTATCAGAAAGCAATTGTTCGCTATTATTGGAGTGCGTTAAAAATTCATCTTTAAGGTCTAGAGCATTGCCTTCGGCACCCAAGAAGCTAGACAAGTCTAATTGCAAGTTAAGGGTATGCTCATTTTCTCCAGTTTGTTCCCAAGAAAGGTTTTCAAAAGAGCATGTTTGAAGCAAAGCATCTGTACCAATATGAAAACTAAAATTATGGTTAAACGTTTCGTTTGCTAGGGTGTCGGCTTTACCTTCTATTTTAATAAATATATAGCCTGTATTCCAGCTCCAATGCATAGTCCCTGCATTTTCAATATTTAAGTCACTGTCTGTATTGAAGGCCGATGGATCGCTGTGGTTATTTATGGGGTCGACGCCGACGAGCCCCTGTAACTCACTATATGTATTGTAATCTTTAGCGGCCCCTAGTAAGAGTGTACCCTTTTCTCTGAAGTCAAATATTGAAGACATGTTTATGGTGTCCTCTTGATTGTTTAATTGACTCATAAAAAAGCTGATAGTTGTAAATTTCACACCGTATCCTTCAATAGTATTATAGCTGGAGTCTAAATATAAATCCAAACCATTATAAACAGGAGTGATATGGATTTTAATTGAATCAATGGTGCTGTAGGTACAACTGCCATCGTTATGAGTGGCATTTGCATTGTAGTTTTCAGCAGATTCATCTGTGCAACCCTTTTTTTTACAACCGTTCAAGGTGCTAATAACGATTAAAATAAAAAAAAAATTCTTCATCATATTACTTCAAAATTAAGCTAAAATAATCGGTTTTACCTATTTTTAAGCGTACAGAAATTTCAGAATGACATGCTCTCAACTATAGATAGAAAAAAGACGCCTTTATGTGTTTTAAGCGCTTCTGCCGGAAGTGGTAAAACTTTTCAACTTGTTCTAGAGTACTTGTCTATTCTATTAGCTCCAGACAGCACTTCGAAATACAAAGGTATCGTCGCTATTACCTTTACGAACAAGGCATCTACGGAAATGAAAACAAGGATTATCGATGCTTTGTTTAACATTGCAAAATATGATTCATCTGAAAACGATGCTAAAACTGAGTCAATTGTTACGGAGCTTGAAAAAATCATAAAATTAAAAGCACCTGAGCTTCGCCTCAGAGCATCCAATGCTTTAAAAGCAATTCTTCATGGATATGAAAATTTCAATGTCTCCACAATAGATAAATTCAACCTGAGATTGATTAAATCATTTTCAAATGACCTCAATTTACCTGCAGAATTTGAAATTTCTTTAAATGAGAAGGAGGTTCTTGACGAAGTTTTAGAGCTCATGTTGAGTAGTGTCGGCTCTGAGGATAACTTAAAACTTACAAAACTTGTAAAAAACTACGCAAAGTCAAATTTTCAAGATGGCAGTCAATGGAATTTTAAAAGACATTTATTGGCATTTGCAGCAGCATTGAACAACGAAAAAAACAAGTCCTATATTGCACTTCTTGAAACTTTTGATTTTGATGAAAAAGAGTTTGGATTAATTTTTAATGAGCTTAAAGAGATCAATGATAAGTTCTTAAAATTACATCATAGTCTAAAGGTTTATGTGGATGGTTTAAATCTTAACCCTGAAGACCTCCCAGGAAAGTCAAACACCACGAAATCACTAAATAAAATACTTAGCTTTCGAAGGTTCCCAACCTTTAAAAGAGATACTTCATTGTTAACTTCTACTTTCGTGACGCTTTGCGAAAAGCCAGGTGATTCCAAGGCATTCACCTTTGAGCTGAAGCAGCAACTGTTAGCCCTAAATACATTTCATGCGAATTATGCTCAGCGACATATGATGCTGTCAAAATACAAAGCTAATTTTTACAATATGGCCTTGCTAAAGTATATTTCGGACGCTTTAAAAGATCTCAGGATAAAAACAAAAGTCATACGTATTTCTGAATTTAATGAATTGATAGGATCTTTGGTTCAACAGGAGGATGCACCTTATATTTATGAACGCTTCGGAACGCGATACGAACATTTTCTATTAGATGAATTTCAGGATACTTCTCGCCTTCAATGGTTGAATTTACTCCCTTTATTGCGTGAATCTCTTTCTAATGGGAAACAAAATTTAATTGTAGGAGACCCAAAGCAGTCTATTTATAGATTTAATAATGGCTTGGCAGAGCAGTTTGTTGCCTTACCGTCTATATATAATCCGGAGGAGGATCCTAAAATTGAAAACCATTCAGTATACTTTAGTCAGATGGGTGTCAAAAAGCCTCTAGAAATGAATTACCGATCTTCTCCAGAGATTGTTAATTTCAATAATAGTTTTTTTGAAAATTTCAAGACCTCCTTACCATCTAGATTCGAGCCTTTTTATGATGCGGTTTCTCAATCGCCTGCCGCAAAGAAAAGCGGCTTTGTTAAGATTGTTTCTGAAAAAAGAAAACCTGATCCTGATGAAATGATTGAAGAGATTTATGCAATTATTAACGAATCATTAGAGGATTCCTATGACCTTGGCGATATATGCATCTTAACAGATAAGAACGATCTTGGTGTTAAGATTGCCAATAAATTAACCAAAAAGGGGATAACTGTATTTTCTCAGGAGTCACTTTTGATTTCAAGAAATATGGAAGTGCGACTGCTTATTGCTTTTCTGAAATGGAGAATGAAGCCTACTGTGGATTTAATGAAACGTCAATTTGCTGAGCTCTATTTTAGAATGAATCAAACAGCAAATGACCCTTATTTCAATTACATAAAATCGGTAATAAATAAGTCGGGTAAATCCATAAAGATTTTTGACGATGATCAATTTTTAAGTGATTATTTTGGTGGTGCTAAAAAGTTCTTTAAGCCCTTTGAGAATCTGGTACAACTCGTTCAAGAATTCATAAGATTAATGGGTTGGAAAGAGGTCGAAAATCCTTACTTGCATCAATTTTCAGATTTGGTTTTTCAATTCCAATGCAATCGTCAATCTGATTTATCTAAGTTTATCGAGTATTTTGAGGACAATAAGTCAAAGTTTGCATTGAAGATGCCAGAAAGTAAAGATGCTGTTCAAATAATGACAATTCATAAATCAAAGGGGCTAGAGTTTCCGATAGTAATAATTCCAAAGGTTGATTTCAGTTTAAGCATTCATAATGAATCCAAGTTTTTTATTGAGTCTGATGGAAAGGTCTTATACACTTCATTGAGTAAGACAAATATTTTAGATGAAATACATGAGAAGGCTTTAGAGGAAGGAAATTTGATTCTGCTTGACAAATTGAATTTGTTATATGTTGGATTAACAAGACCTGAAAGACGATTGTATGTATTTAATAGATTTCATAGAGCCTCTAATTTGGGCCATCGTTTTCACGATATTCTAATGCAAACCTTTGACCTAACCGAACAAGACGGAATATGTAATTATCAGATAGGTGAGCGCACAAAGAAAGGATTAAAGGTTATGGATATGGGGGATTTTTATATTCCTAAAGAGGTTGTCAATGAATCTTCCGTATTTCAAATTGCTTTTAAAGAGAGGCTAAAAGAGGATCATAGTTCACAAGAAGAACGATTATTTGGTGTTTATTTTCATCTTCTCATGGCTAAAGTAGATACAGTTGAAACTATTGATGATGCGCTAGGTGTTCTCATCGAAAATGGACTTGTTCAAGTCTCAATGAAAGCAAAGCTGATTGATGCCGCTCATACTTTCTTTAAAATTGCCTCGGAGAACAAGCTTTATAGCGGGGTAGAGAAAGTACTCAACGAGCACCCAATACTTTTACCGACAGGTAAGATATTTATTCCAGATAAGGTGATAATTCGCTCAACTGACATAATTGTACTTGATTTTAAGACAGGAAAAGAAGAGTCAAAACATCAAAAGCAGATTCTAAACTATAAACGTAAACTTGAGGAGATTTTCAAGAAAAAAGTAATTCCCATGTTGTACTATACTCAGTCTAATTCACTTAAGCAGGTTTAGTCTTTTGCGATACAGCCATCTTTAAAAAAGTATAAATAATGGGGTGGGGAATGTCTCGAGTAGAAGATATTTGAGGGCAGAAAGCACAACTGATAAAAAATATATGATTTTTCAAGCTTATGATCTCAGGATCCTCAAATTGATTAAGAGCTTCGATATCAATAAAGTTTGTTTTTAGCTGCTCTGTTAGCTGCGGATATATGCTATAACGGGATGAGGTTAGTTCTATATTTGAAAAATTTTCATAAAGTTTTTTAAATGCCTTGCTCTGAGGGGAAACGGTTAAACGCTCAAAGCTATTACCAGCAATTAAATTTTCAGATATTAGTTTTTCTTGAAAAGATGTAAGTTGGTTAAACGTAATTAGGTATTCTAAAAAGAGCTTAAAACCCTCACCTGTTATAAGCACGGGTATTTTATTTTCAGTTAACTTTTTAAAAATCCCCGAAAGATAAAATGGATTTTGTATCGGGCCTGGTGCAATCCAAATACCATCATACTGATCAAAATAAGTTGCTTTGTGTTTTAAGGCATCAGCTATTTTAATCCAATAATAATTAAGCTCTAATTCGAGAAAGTCTGCTGAGTGGTCTAGTGATAAATTTGTCGCATGGTGGGCATTATAGGTGAAATTGTAATCTCCGATAATGGCTATTTTGAGCGTGTCACTCATACAACTAAAATTAGTTTTCTATTTCTTAAACCACGATGTGATAATACCATTTTCGATATTTATGGATTCATCTAGTGCAGTTTGTGCGTTGTATCTCCAAACTAAACATGTAAAGGTGCATTTGAAGAATGAATAATCACCGGTATTGTCAGACTGAGACCCTGTGAATTCGAAGGTTGCGGTTTGATTAGGGTCTGTATCACGTGAGACCCAGGTAACGCCATTGTTATCTGTATACTCAACTTCGACACCTTGTAATCCTTGGTTAGAAAAGGGAACAGGAGTGTTGGAATAGAGGTTTAACCATTCGTTAAACATACTTACCGTTGGATAAGCGTTTTGTGCTACATCCCATTCTTGAGCCCCAAATTTTACTTGAATTGCTTGTGGGTTGTATATTGACTGGATTCTTGTTCCGTATGTCATTTTTGATAATGCAGGAGAAGGGTTGATGTCCTCAGCGTTTTGCGAAACAGCACCGTAACCCAGAACATTTTGTGTGAATTCTATCTGAGTACCATTTACAAAGCCGATAAAAGCAGCATTTAAATCCACATTATTTACTGGAGGAGGAATTACTTCATGCTCAATACATGAAACAAAGGACATGCTAAGCACGAAACAAAGGCTTAAGGTTTTGAGAGTTTTCATTGTTGTCAAAATTATGTAACAGTCAGTAAATATACTTTAAAAACGAAAATTCTCCTAAAAAGATGCTTAATTGACCTCGTTTTTATGATATCGTTCGAAATGCATCCAGAGCTCCTGGTCTGCAACAAGGCATCCTTGCTCGGTTAAACGATGTATTTCGTCGAGTATTTTTTCATCTAATTCACGCGTTGCACTCATTACCTCATATGGCACAGCAGTTTTTGAAGTGCTGATTTCAATCACATGTCGAAGATCCTTGAAAGCGCTATTCGAGGCTTTGTTTTTCAGCACAACAGCATGCATTGTACCTCCATCTATTTTAAAAACAGAAAAAATTTGTTCAGAAATAAAGCTCAAATAACGGACCTTGGAATAGACCTTTTCTAAAACTGTATCACTAAATAGGGCTACAAGCTCAATAGCTTTTTCAGGGCTTTTCTGATTCATTTCACGCCATAAGTCGTCATCGATTCCTTGAACTACGAGGAATTGCACAAGCTCTTCAGAAAGTGCCTCCAATTCTGTTTTTGTCAAATTTCTAAATCTCATAGAATTTAGTAGGTTGGTTTTACTTCAATAGTCACATCTGCTATGTTTTGCATCTCCTTCATTGTAATACCTTGTTCGAGCTTAAAGGTGTATGTACCTTTGCAAAATTTACTTCGAATGTAGTAGAGTTTGTTTTCAATGAATGTTCCAGATTTTTGACCAAGCCATTCTCCGTTAGGTTTAGCAATTTTCAACTCTTTGGCTTTCCTACCAAAAAACGTTGTTTTATTGCCAATAGATGGACACATAGGACCCTCTGTGGTCAAATAAATCCATAAATTGTTGTATGCATAATCAGTAGATGTTCTGAAAGTAAATATAACATCGTAAGAGCTCGTATCCCCTTCAAAATTAACTTTAAATTCTGGAATGGTATTATGTGTCCATTTTTGCCCATCGAATGAAATTGTTTCCATGAAATAGGGCTGGTCTCCACATGATGATGTTGCAGCAATAATTAATGCTATTGCACACAATTTAATATAGCTCATTTATTCCTTATTCTTATTGGGTCTTTTTTTTCTTTTGAAGTTTTTCTTTTTCGGCTTTTTAAATGATTTTTCAAAGCGGCTCACACTGTCTTGCCCAACCACATTTGAATAACCTACTTCCTCTACAACAACAGTTTCTTCAATTTGATAATCTTTTAGGTCAGTTGGTTTTTTCCCATTTTTATTTGACTCGATAATCTCTTTTACACGCTTGGCCGTCATTGGGTATAATTCATTTTCACCCCTAAAAGCATACCACATTGTTCCTTTGAATACATCAGTTTTCACATGGTAAGCATCACCCTTTTGCGTTTTTAATTTAATTTCTTTTTTCGGGAAGCTTTTTAGACTTTCTAGGTAAGCGTCTAATTCAAAATTCAGGCAACATTTTAACTTACCACATTGTCCAGCAAGTTTTTGAGGATTCAATGAAAGCTGCTGATATCTAGCAGCTGATGTAGAGACGCTTCGGAAGTCAGTCAGCCATGTTGAGCAGCATAACTCTCTACCACAAGAACCAATACCACCAAGTCTAGAAGACTCTTGTCGTGAACCAATTTGTTTCATTTCGATACGAATTCTAAACTCACTAGCCATATCCTTGATGAGCTGTCTGAAGTCCACACGGCCTTCTGCAGTGTAATAAAAAATTGCTTTAGACATGTCACCTTGATATTCAACATCCGAAATTTTCATTTCTAGACCAATATTTAAAGCCAAGGTTCGAGCCTTGTACATCAATTCTTTTTCTTTGGAACGAGCTTTAATCCATAGATCAATGTCCTTTTGATCTGCGATTCTTAATATTTTTCTTGCTTCTAATGGTTTGAAATCATTTTTCTTTTTAGACACTTGTATTTTCGCAAGCTCTCCAACAATTGAAACAACCCCAACATCAAATCCTGAGGAAGCATCGACCACTACAATATCTCCTACTTGAATGTTTAATTTTTGAGCATTTCTGAAAAAATCTTTTCTAGAATTCTTAAAGCGTACTTCTAAAATATCGTATGCTTGTTGTCCACCGGGCAAATCAATATTTGCAAGCCAGTCATAGACCTCAAGCTTATTACAGCCACTTGTGCTGCAGGTGCCATTTGTTTGACATCCATTTGGTTTCCCACCTCCACTACTACACGTCTTACAACCCATAATTAACTTTTAAAATTATATAATTTAAAACAATCAATGCTTGTGTAATAAACGCATTGACTGAAAACACAACAAGGTAAATAGAATCTTGGGATTGGCATTCCTTTCAAGTTGGTAAAATGCTTCATCAAAAGTTTTCATGAAGTCTCGAATATTATTGCCTGAAACAAATGGAGAAAATCTTTCAATAAATGCGCCTTCCTCCTGTGATACCTGAACTAGCTTTTCTCCCATATAGTTTTTCACAATACATTGTCTTAGCATGTGAAGGGTATATTTTAGGAATATTTTTTGTCGCTCTCTCCCTTTTTTTGACATCACCTCCGCCCAGTCCATCATTTCAATTACATTTTTTTTATAGCTTGATCGCATCATAGCCATAAAAGCATCTTTGAGTGCATCTTCATCTTCATTCGAGGAGGCAATCTCATAAGCTCTTAATAGATCACCTTGTGAAAAAGAAGTAATCGATTGGCATTTTTCTTTATCTATATTAAATTTTCTTGAGATTTCCTCGGCTATGAGCGCGCTATCAATTCGCTGTAACTGGATGATTTGGCATCTCGAACGAATCGTGTCAAGAAGCCCATCAGCATTCGCGGAAACCAAAAGAAATAGTGTTTTCTCAGGAGGTTCTTCAAGAGTCTTTAATATTTTATTCGCACACGCAGCATTCATAGTTTCAGGCAACCACATAATTAAAACTTTGTAACCTCCTTGATAGGATTTTAGCCTAAGCTTTCTTTGAATTTCTGAACTTTCAAAAACAGAAATAATGGGTTTTGATTCCTTAGGATCAATACGTTTAATCCAATCAAATGCTGAAAAGTATGCTTGTTCTTTTATTTGTTTTCTCCAATCTGATAGCAACCCATCTGATGTTTTGCTGATCGATTGAACCGTTGGGAAGCTAAAGTGAAGGTCGGGATGCTGCAGCTCATTCACTTGTTTGCATGAGGGACAAATGCCGCAACTGTCTTCCTCTGTTCTGTTTTCACAAAAAAGATATTGTGCAAAACCTAATGCCATAGGTAGCGCACCGAATCCAGGTTCGCCTAAAAACATTTGTGCATGGCTTATTTTTTTATCCAAAACCACTTTCGTTAGTTTTGATTTTAAATTATTTTGGCCAATTATATTTTTAAAGCGCATAATTCAAAATTACGAATGTTTTCATTTCTCTATCCAAAAAGAAGTTTAAATTAGTAGTAAAAAAAATGAAGACACTTTGCCTAATCTTATCACTATTTATCTCAATAACATTAGTAGCCCAGACTATTAAAGTAAAAGAAAAAAATGCCGATTTTTCTGTTGCTCAAAATGTAAATACGTTAAACGTTGATATTCCTTATGCCCCTCAGGATTATGTAGATGGAAAGTTAAAAAAGTTTTTCAAAGGTCTCGGAAAGCATAAAGAATCAAAGAATGAACACAGTGCCTTGATGGTAGAGCTCAAAGAGATGGGTAAAATACCATTTAATGTCTATGGATATGCACTTAGCTCGAATAATGATATAGTCACAGTTACTTTTGGGTTCGATTTAGGTGGGGCTTATCTCAATAGTAAAGACCATCCTGAAAAATTTAAAGTAATTGAAATAATGCTTGAGGATTTCGCCTCTAGTACGGTAAATAATTGGGTAGAAGGAGTTGTTCGAGATGAGAAAAAAGTGCTGAATGATTTGGAAAAACAGCAAAAAGACTTGGAGAAGCGCAAAGAACAGTTGGAAAAAGAAATCAAGGACTTTGAAAAGAAAATTGAAAATAATAAAGCTGAAATCAAAGACAATCTTGATGAACAATCTATTAAAAAAGGTGAAATTGAAACACAAAAGAAAACTGTTAGCCTTGTAGAGAAACAACTAAAAGAGCTCCGTTAAGATTTCCCTTCAATTATTAAAACAATTTCTCCTTTTGGCTTATTTTGCGTGAAATAGTCAATTAATTCAGAAAATGTCCCGTGATGGTAGGTTTCATAGAGCTTAGATATTTCGCGAACCACGCAAGCTCTTCTATTTTCTTCTAAAACCTTCAGTAATTGAGTTAATGTCTTAATGATTCTATGCGGTGATTCGTAATATATGATGGTACATGTCAATTCTGAAATACTTTTGATTCTCGTTTCTCTGCCTTTTTTATGGGGTAGAAAACCTTCAAATTGAAAACGCTCACTTGGGAAGCCAGACCCTACAAGAGCTGGTATAATTGCAGTCGGACCGGGAAGGCATTCAATTGTGATCTTATTTTTGATGCATTCACGAATTAATAAATATCCTGGATCAGAAATCCCAGGAGTGCCTGCATCAGACACTAAAACAGTTATATCATTGGCCTCAATAGTTTCAATACATTTATCTAGAATTCGGTGCTCGTTGTGTGCATGGAAAGCGACTATACGGTTGTCAATTTCCAGATGGGTTAAAAGTCTACGAGTAACCCTTGTATCTTCTGCATAAATTAGGTCGCAAGTCTTCAGGTGTCTTATTGACCGAAGCGTAATGTCTTCTAGATTACCAATAGGGGTAGGAACGATAATAAGTTTTCCCATTTTTTAAGTTTAAGCAAACACGGCCTTAACGACTTGATCAATTTTTGAGCATTGAATCACTTGAATTTTATAGTTTTTGGTATCAAAACCCTTGCTATTTTTAGAAATAATGATTTTTTTATAACCTAATTTTTCAACTTCCGCGATGCGCTGATCAATTCTGTTAACAGGTCGGATTTCCCCTGAAAGACCTACCTCAGCTGAGAAAGCAATTCCTGGCGGAATAGGAAGGTTTGCATTTGATGACAAAACAGCCATAGTTACGGCTAAATCAACACCAGGGTCATCTACCTTTATGCCTCCTGCGATATTTAAAAATACATCTTTCGCTCCTAACTTGAAACCACATCTTTTTTCTAAAACAGCAAGTAACATGTTGAGACGCTTCGCGTCGAAACCTGTCGAGCTTCGCTGAGGTGTTCCATACGCCGCAGAACTCACTAATGCTTGTATTTCGATTAGAAAAGGTCTTAAACCCTCAAGTGTAGATGAAATTGCAATACCACTCAATTCAGGATCTGTGTTTGTAACGAGTATTTCTGAAGGATTGTCTACTGACCTTAATCCAACACCAGACATCTCATAAATTCCAATTTCATTTGTCGAGCCAAAACGGTTTTTACTCGTTCTAAGCAGTCGATAAACATAGTTCCTATCGCCCTCAAATTGCAAAACGGTATCCACCATGTGCTCTAATACTTTTGGGCCAGCGATTGAACCATCTTTGGTAATATGGCCAATTAAAAAAGTAGGTATATGAGATTCTTTTGCAAGTCTTAATAAACTTGCGGTGCATTCTCTTACTTGAGATACACTGCCTGCTGCACTTTCTATTTGTTGACTGTGTAGCGTTTGAATAGAATCAATAATAATGACCTCAGGCGCTACTTGACTTGCATGATTTAGAATAGACTCTAGATTGGTTTCTGTAAGTATATGGCAACTATCATTAAATATACCTATGCGCTCGGCTCTCATTTTGATTTGTTGTTCGCTTTCTTCACCTGAAACGTATAATACTTTTAGGTTTTCCTTTATTGCGAGCTGAAGCATTAGGGTAGATTTTCCTATTCCAGGATCACCACCTACAAGAATTAATGAACCAAGAACGACCCCGCCTCCGAGGACACGGTTGAGCTCCTTATCTTGCAATTCTTTCTTCTGCTGTATATTTTCTTCGATATTTTGAAGTGCAACTGGTTTAGCATCTGTTGAATTTTTTGAAAAAGGTGCCGTGCTTCCTTTTTTTTGTTTGATTTCTTCAACAAAAGTATTCCAATTTGAACAGCCTGGGCATTTGCCTAACCACTTTGGTGCTTCATAACCACAGCTTTGACAAAAAAACGCAGACTTTACTTTAGACATTTTTGAATAACATGATTAAAGAACATAGACGAATTTAAAGCCCAGCCCGAAGTGTAAAAAATAATTAGAAATAGGCGCGCTACTTACAACCTGAAATTCTTTTTCGAAGGCTAATCCAAGATTGGCAGAAAGATCTAATAAAAAATGCTGGTCAAAATAGTAATGATAACCTAGACCAATTCTAGGAATAATGCGTTGATTGAACTCAATCTCTTCCTCAATATCTCCGTCTATGCTATACTGCTCATAGGCCTCTCGGTATCGCCTATATTTAATGGCTGCAGAACAATAAATTAAATCTCCTTTTCGATAGGGATAATAACGTGCGGAAAGAGAAAATGCAGGTCCTTTTTTTTGTATCCGAGATTGGGCATAGTTCGTTTCTTGTACAAAATCCATTAGATAGTTTTCAGTTACAAAGCCGACCCCGATTTCAGCTGATATTTTTGAATTGAAAATATATTCATAATAAGGCATGAACTCTCCTACAAAAATTGGCGCAGCATCAAACTTTATAAGGTGATTTGGACCTTTCGTCTTCTGCGCATGCAGGCTGACTCCAAAAAACAAGCAGGCTACACTCATCAAAACACAAAATTGGATCCTCATAATAATACTTTCTTTCACGTTAAAGGTACTCAGTTTTCACTTGATTCCATTGCGTGTATTTATAATTTCTTTTTATTCTACGAGAAATTTTTCAAAATGATACTATTTCTTTTACTTATCTTTGATTAGAACCAATAATATGCTGAAGTCTTATAACATTAACGATTTACCTTCCTCCCCTTCAGTTGATAAGGTTGGTGTTGAAGAACGGGTAGCCAGATTTCAATCTCGAAGCATTAAAAACCAAGCTAAAATGCAAGGTTTGAAAATGGTTTTAAGTATGATTGATCTTACAACGCTTGAAGGAAAGGATACGGCGGGAAAAGTCAGACAAATGTGTTTTAAGGCAGCTCATCTTCACGATGCATATCCTGATTTACCGAGCGTTGCTGCAGTTTGTGTTTATCCCTCAATGGTTAATCTTGCAAAGTCTATTGTTGGAGTGCATGGGATTAATGTTGCCTCAGTATCAACCGCTTTTCCTTCAGGTCAAGCACCTTTGGAGGTTAAATTGGCTGATACAAAATTCGCAGTTGAAAATGGTGCAGATGAAATTGATATGGTAATTTCAAGAGGTAAGTTTTTAGCAGGAGAATATGCTTTTGTTTTTGATGAAATTGCTGCAATAAAAGAGGTTTGTGGTACCGCCAGACTAAAGGTTATTCTAGAGACAGGCGAGTTAACAACCTTGGACAATGTTCGTAAAGCTAGCGATATTGCAATCTACGCCGGAGCAGACTTCATTAAAACATCTACCGGAAAGATTCAGCCTGCAGCTACTATGCAGGTTACCTATACTATGCTTCAAGCAATTAGAGATTACTATGATGAAACTGGCAAAATGATAGGTATGAAGCCAGCAGGTGGTATTTCTAATGCTAAGTTGGCATTGCACAACTTGGTTATGGTTAAGGAAGTATTGGGTCAAGAATGGCTTAACAATAAATGGTTCAGGTTTGGAGCCAGCAGTTTGGCAAATGATGTTTTAATGCAGATTTTAAAAACAGATTCTGGAGTTTACCAATCTAGCAATTATTTTACCTTGGATTAATTATGAGTACTGAAAATAAAAATTGGGAATATGCGGATGCTCTAGAAGGCACAGGTCATATTAAGCTAAAAGAAAAATATGGTTTATATATAAATGGAAAGTGGGTTGCGCCTCACTCCAAAACTTATTTTTCCTCAACAAATCCACATGATGAAGCACATTTAGCTGAGGTTGCACAGGCAGATGAGCACGATGTGAATGCGGCGGTTTTAGCTGCTGAAAGTGCATATCTTGATATTTGGTCTAAAATCACACCGGCTGAGCGCGGAAAATATATTTTTCGAATTGCAAGATTAATGCAAGAACAAGCGAAAGAATTGGCAGTCATAGAATCATTAGATTCCGGAAAGCCCATTAGAGAAGCACGAGACATAGATATCCCACTAGCTTGCAACCATCTCTTTTATTATGCAGGCTGGGCAGATAAACTAGATTATGCTTTTCCAAATCAAAAGAAAGAATCGTTGGGCGTTGCCGGTCAAATTATACCATGGAATTTCCCGCTCCTCATGGCAGCATGGAAAATTGCTCCCGCACTTGCTACAGGAAATACAGTTGTCTTGAAGCCAGCAGAAACCACCTCTTTAACAGCATTGAAACTTGCCGAGATTATTGATGAGGCAGGATTACCTCCGGGTGTCGTAAATATAGTGACAGGTTATGGAGAAACGGGTGCCGCAATTGTAGCACATCCAAAGGTTTCAAAAGTTGCCTTCACAGGTTCAACAGCGGTGGGTAAGCTTATTCAAAAGACAATTGCTGGGACAAATAAAAAGGCTACGCTAGAATTAGGTGGAAAATCTGCAAATATCATATTTGATGATGCTCCTTTAGATCAAGCCGTTGAGGGAATTATTAATGGCATATTCTTTAATCAGGGGCATGTTTGTTGTGCGGGTTCTAGGCTGTTTGTTCAGGAAAACATTGCGGATAAAGTTATTCGAAAGCTAAAGCATAGAATGCAATCGCTTCGTATTGGCAATCCATTAGACAAGAATACGGATATTGGCGCCATTAATTCATCAGAACAACTCAAAACCATTAACAAGTATATTCAAATTGGACGAAAAGAAGGTTCAGAGTGTTTTCAAGTTGACTGCGAGCTTCCGAGCAACGGATATTATTGTAAACCAACTCTTTTTATAAATGTAGCCCAATCAAGTGTTTTGGCGCAAGAGGAGATTTTTGGTCCAGTACTAACCATTCAAACTTTTAGAACTATAGATGAGGTGATCCAAAAAGCCAACAATTCTCCATATGGATTGGCTGCTGGTGTTTGGACAGACAAAGGCTCAAAAATATTTAATCTTACCTCCAAACTTAAAGCTGGAGTTGTATGGGCCAATACATATAATAAATTTGATCCAGCTTCTCCATTTGGAGGATATAAAGAAAGTGGTTTTGGTCGCGAAGGAGGACTACATGGTCTAGGGGCTTATTTAAAATAATTTGAAAGATGAATAGATTAGAGGTACTTAAAACATACAAGATCTTTATTGGCGGTAAATTTCCTAGAACGGAATCTGGTAGATATTATAAAGCTTTGAACGCCGAAGGAATTCCTGTTGCAAATATTTGTTTGAGCTCAAGAAAGGACATTAGAAATGCGGTGCAAATTGCGAGAAAAGCACAAGGGCCATGGCAAGAACGTTCAGCCTTTAATCGCGGTCAAATTTTATATAGAATTGCAGAAATATTGGAAGGAAGAAGTAGTCAATTTGTTGAGGAGCTCATGCTTCAGGATTACTCTAAAATTAATGCAACAAAAGAGGTGGAAGCCGCCATTGATAGAATTGTATATTATGCAGGGTGGTGCGATAAATTCAATCAAGTTTCAAGTTCTGTAAACCCTGTAAGTTCCTCTCATTTTAATTTTTCAACAAATGAGCCTGTCGGCCTTGTTGGATTGATTTTGCCAGAATCTTCCTCTTTGCTATCCTTAGTTTCTTTTCTGATGCCAATTATTGCTGGTGGTAATTCATGTGTTTTAATCGCTTCAGAGAAATTCCCTTTAACTGCAATAACATTTGCAGAAGTATTAAATACCTCAGATGTTCCAGGGGGAGTAGTTAATATTTTAACAGGTGCTGTTGCTGAGCTTTGGTCACCCTTATCAACTCATATGGATGTTAATGCGCTATCTGTTGATTTAAAAAGTCCATATCTAAAGGATATTCAATTGGCAGCTGTTGACAATTTAAAACGTGTCATGGGTATGCATTCAGAACATGAACAAGGGTTGGTACACATTACAGATTTTCAAGAGCTGAAAACTACTTGGCATCCAATAGAAAATATTGGAGGGGCATCTAATTCTTATTAAAAGAAGGGTGCATTCGTAATTTTTACAAGCCAGTTTTCTCGAAGCTGTTCTAACCGCTCTATACGCGGATTAAAAACGGATTCTCCTCTATAATTTTCTAGATCGTTGTAGGAGATAAGTTTATTGGCTGATCCAACACGTACAAGAACATTCATTCGGTTAAAAAAGTCAGCGCTAATTTTTTCTTGAAGTGTTTTCATGAAATGAACAGAAGCGTCAATAGAGCATCCAGTGATTTCAGCAGCAGACTCATCTACAGCGAAAACAACGTACTGATCATAAATAATATTTGCAGAAGCATTCAGTTGTTTTTGATGTGCCTTCCATGATTTTGTAAAAAGATTTAGCTCCAATTGAACCTCATTAACCTCTTTTGAGGAAAGTGCTCTATTGCATAAATAGGTCCATACCCGGCTGCTCCCTGGTAAATTAGGGAATAGATTTTTAAAGTTCTGCTGCATTTGCAATAAGTTCTGCTACATCAAGAACTTTTACAGTTCCCTCTTTTTCCGCATTTTTTATACCGTCCGTCATCATTGTATTACAAAAAGGACATCCTGTTGCAATAACTTCTGCATTTGTATCTGTCGCGTCTTCGGTTCTTTCAATATTTATTTCTTTATTTCCCTTTTCAGCCTCTTTAAACATTTGAGCGCCACCTGCCCCACAGCATAGGCCTTTAGACTTGCATCGTTTCATCTCTACAAGTTCCGCATCTAGTTTAGCTATAAGCTGTCTCGGAGCTTCATAAACATCATTAGCACGACCTAAATAACAAGGGTCGTGAAATGTTATTTTTTTTCCTTTGAAGGTGCCCGAAGACGCCAAGGTTAGCTTACCTGTATTGATTAAATCCTGAATTAGCTGAGTATGATGAATCACTTCATAATCTCCGCCTAGCTCAGGATATTCATTTTTTAAGGTATTAAAACAATGTGGACATGCGGTTACAATTTTTTTTATGTCATAGCCGTTGAGTACCTCAATATTCATCATAGCTTGCATTTGATAAGTGAACTCATTTCCGGCCCGTTTTGCCGGGTCACCAGAGCAGCTTTCTTCGCTTCCAAGAACAGCAAAGGAGACTTTACACTTGTTAAGAATTTTAACCAAAGCTTTTGTTATTTTTTTCGCTCTGTCGTCAAAGCTACCTGAACACCCAACCCAGAATAAAATATCCGGTTGTTCTCCTTTTGCCATCATTTCGGCCATTGTTGGTACCTGCATACTCATCTTTTATTCTTTAAAAACTTGAATGTTTGCACTCTTCTCCACTAGGTTAGTGAACTTTCCTGTAAATCGCGTTGCCCTTACAATATGATTGTCTATCCAGTGGTAATTGCCACCACGTGGTTTACCCATCAGCAAACCATGGTAATTGAATCCATTATCTTTTAACCAATCTTCAGTTACTTTTCTATGCTCTTCAACTCTCGATGTAAAGAAGGTGATAATATGGCCCTGATCAAACCAGGTATTTATGGTTTCCAATGCATCGTTATATAATCCCGCAGTTGCCATTCTTTCAGGCTCTTCGTTGGGGATATCATCACATATTGTACCGTCAATATCTATCATATAATTCTTGATCTCATCCGGGAGTACAGGTGATATAGTCTTTCCATCCTCTATAGCATCAATTAATTTTAATTCTCCTTTTTTATTCTTCATTTGCCCAGTTTAATCTATCATTTTGTGAAAATTGCCAAGGTGCTCCATTGTTCTCAATATTTGTGAGCATTCCTGTTAATTCATTTGGTATTTTTGATTCTTCCATTACCAAAAACCTTCTTAAATCAATTATAATCGATAAAGGATCAATATTAACAGGGCATTCATCCACACATGCATTACATGAGGTACAGGCCCAAAGTTCCTCCTCTGAAATGTAATCACCAAGTAGCGCTTTCCCATCCTCAAAATCTTTACCATTCTTTCTCTTGGCTTCACCAACTTCAACCAAACGGTCTCTGGTATCCATCATTATTTTTCTAGGAGATAATAACTTTCCAGTTATGTTTGCTGGACACGATGATGTGCAGCGGCCACATTCTGTACATGTATAGGCATCCATTAAGTTTTTCCAACTTAAGTCAGTAACATCTTTTGCGCCAAAACGGGATGGTGGTGGTGCATCTGGATCTGGACTGGCATATGGATCTGCTGTTGGATCCATCATGAGTTTGACCTCCTTAGTAACACTTTCCATATTGGAGAATTTACCTTTGGCCTCAAGATTGGAGTAATAGGTGTTTGGGAACGCTAAAAGAATATGAAAATGCTTAGAATAGGGTAGGTAATTTAGAAAACCAAGGACCATTAATAAGTGACCCCACCAGCCAATACGTTCTGCAATATGAAGTGAGTCAGTGGTTAATCCATCGAATAAAATGGGACCAAGGAATGAGGAAACACTAAATCCGAAACTACCATTGGTTCCCATTTCGACATGTGAAGCTCCTCTTTGAAAAAGGACCTCGTCCGCACCGTTCATGGTAAAGATACAAACCAGCAAAATGAGTTCGAATATTAGGATGAGATTTGCATCTTTTGTTGGCCAACCTATCATCTCTTTCATCTTCAAACGTGGAAGTTTGAGTAGGTTTCTTCTGGCAAGGAAGATAATTGTAGCTACAAATGCCGCAACGGATAGTATTTCTATGAAGCTAATCGTAAAGGTGTAAAAACCACCGAGACTACTTCTGAAAAATCGATGCTCATGAAGGACGCCATCAGTAAATATTTCAAACAGCTCTATTTGAGTAATGACAAATGCAACGTAGAGACAAAGATGTAAGAGTGCAGGGATAGGTCTTGAAAACATCTTTTTTTGGCCGAAAGCAACAAGTAGCATTGTTTTCAATCTTGTGCTTTTTCGATCAGACCTTTCTTCAGGAAGGCCGAGGCCAATATTGAATTTGATTTTCCAAATATTGTAAGCGAAAAAAGACACCCCAATAATTGCAATAATGATGAAGAGAAGCACACTGATATTCATACAATTTATTTATCTATTCAAATATAGCTAAACTTATTTTACTATGCATGCATAACAACCTAGAATTGTTTATGAAATGTATAATCGAATAAGCTTAATAAAGGTAATTATTGTTGCTTAAATGCAGCACATTCATAAAAGAAACAAAAGGATTTTAATTAAAATAACAGGAAATCCGGATTAATCTTGAATTGTATCCAGTACTTTTCGAAGTTTTCTTTCCTCTTTGGGGCTTAAGGTTGTTCCTTTTGTTTTGGAACCTAGCAGCGAAAAATGGATATATCTTTCTGGATGAAGCGTAAGGTCTTCAACAAGATCTTGAAGTTTTTTATTTGACATAACAAGCTCATTATAAAGCGCTTCATCATATAATAATTTACTCATTGAACCTGTGCCATTTTCAACTTCGCTTAGAACTGCGTTTATCTTTTGAATAGAGGTATTGGCATCTAATATAATTCCTTTAAAATCGGCAGATACCAGATCGTCGGATATCTTTTTTGTATTACCAATTATCTGAGATACTTCATCATTACTCTTTTTAAGGTTTACGGTAATACTTTCAACATTTGACATGATTCTTGAAAATTGAAGTCGCTCTTGTGCTACAAATAATTCTATTTCTTCAGCTGCGTTTCCTAGTTTGTCTATGGTCGTTTTAACACGGTTAAAACTTCCTTCAATTTCTGATGTCGCAGTTGAGTCCCAGAAAGCGGATAATGAATTGACCATGTTATCAACAGATATCATCATGCTTTGTAGCTTTTGTGTAATTGGATCGGCATACTCTTTGACTTGGTACGCTAAGTCAAGATTGGACTTGATTCCAGGTATTTCAGCACCTTTTTTATATTCTTCTTTATTCGATGGATTTGTTTTCAAAATTAAGCCTTTCGAGAAAAAATCTGGAGAGCCAATTTCAACCGTACTACCTTTCGTGATTTTAACATTTCCGTTTTGAATGTTGAATGTTATTTTAACCCTACGATTGGGCTTGTTTTCAGGAAGTATCTCAACATTCACGACCTTTCCAATGACAACACCATTCAAGATAACATCACTCGAAACCATGAGTTGATTCGAGTTTTCAAAATAAGAATGGTAAACTACATCACCCCCGAAGAAGCTATAACCCTTTAAGAAATTTATTCCAAAGATTAATATAAGAATCGCTAGGATTGCAACAAGACCGGCTTTTATTTCTTTTTGAAATTTCAAAACTTAATTTTCTACTAATTTAAGGGCTTTTTCGATACTAATACGTTCTCCGTTCAAGAAAGCAACCACAAATGCGCCTTTAAATCCTTTTTCTCTCATTTTAACCTTATATCTCACTGCAGCTTTTATATCCTTGTCAAATCCTTTTGTGCAGTATTTGAATAGTCCACCTTGTTGATACTCATAGGTGTTGGCTTCACCTTTTAGTCGGGGAGAATCTGCTGATATTTTTGTATTTAAACTTAAGATTTGAACACGGAAAAGTAGGCCATTATTTTTTTGCTCTTGATTTACCTTATCAATAAAACTAGGTTCCGAAGTAACTTCAGGTTTCTCTTTTTTCGGTTCAGGTGCTGGTTGTTTAGGAGCAGTCGTCTCGCTTGGATTATCGACGATTTCTGTGCCTTCAATTGAAGCTTTGTATTTATCGAATGCCTTTAGCATTGCATTAGCCATTTTATCCTGTCCACTTTCTTTTCCAATAAAGCCTTCTTCACTAGGATTTGTTAAAAACCCTGTTTCAATTAAGACACTCGGCATGGTGGTTCTATAAAGCACCATGAACCCAGCTTGTTTAACACCTCTATCTCGTCGACCTAGTTTTTTGAATTCCGCCTGCAGAAATTGCGCAAAAGTTATGGCGTGGTCAAGGAATACAGAGAGTTGGAGCCTTTTGGCAATAATCGCATCTGGAGAGAGATCGAAATTTTCATATTGCGCACCTCCATCTTCTTCTAAGGCAATAATTGAATTTTCGCGTGAAGCTACTTTTTGCTGTGCCTCTGATCGATGCAAACCAAGGACATAGGTTTCTGTTCCATAGGCTGCAGGTGATGCGGCATTAGCATGAATACAGATGAATAGGTCTGCTTTTGCACGGTTTGCAATATTAGCGCGTTCTCCCAGTTCAACAAATACATCTTTATCTCTTGTGTAAACAATTTTGAGATCAGGATACTTTTCTTTGATAAGCTTACCTAACTTGAGTGCCATAGAAAGACAAACGTGCTTCTCTTTAGAGAATTTACCGTGGCATCCGGGATCATGTCCACCATGCCCCGCATCAATAACAATCGTTTCAATAGATTTTTGGCTGGTAATTGTGCTGAAACCACAAAAAATAGCAAGCACAAATAAAAAGGTTCGGGTTGCGTTACCTTTATACAATCGTAAAATTGGTAGTTTTGTCCTATCGACTTGCATATAAACAAATTTAGTGCACTCCTATTGAGCAAACTTCATTCCATAGTATATTTTATACCCTTTGCTTTGTTAATAATGCATTTTGGCAATACGGTTACTGCTCAGGTTAAGCCACGCGACACCTTATATGTTTACGAATCTGAATTGGAAGATGTTATATCCTATAGCGCACGGGACTCTATATATAGTGATCTCAAAAACAAGATGGTATTTTTATACGGTGGTGCACGCGTTGATATGGGGACTATTTCCTTGACTGCAGGATACATTGAGGTCAATTTAGAGCTCAATGAAGTGACTGCTAAATTCATATTAGATTCTGTTGGTGAACCTACGGAGTTTCCTGAATTTCAAGATGAACAGGAAAAGATGCAGTGTGAAGAGATGCGCTACAATATCAAAACAAAGAAGGGCTTTATTAAAGAATTGTCCTTAAAGCAAGATGAGTTTTATTTTAAAATGGGCACCGCAAAAAGACACCCATCAGATGAAATACATTTGTTAAAAGGTCGATTAACAACTTGTGACCAAAAAAACCCACATT
>Ga0228664_1000359_pt1 | contig 28601 bp, 25 predicted proteins | sample 78DmetaG_FD_183029 | JGI IMG/M metagenome (GOLD analysis project Ga0228664, IMG submission 183029) | Seawater microbial communities from Monterey Bay, California, United States - 78D | ecosystem: Environmental > Aquatic > Marine > Coastal | place: USA: California | collected 2016-09-26 | reverse complement strand
TAAAGCATCTGCAAGAGTAGAATACCCTTTTGAATCAGATGGAGATAGAAACTCTACAATTTCACCAGAAGTTATAAGCATGTGGTCTGCGACAAACTTCATAGTGTTGGGATTAGGCGTCATTTCCGCATAAATAGTAACTGGTCTGCTCATTTTTTATAATTTACAACTAAATTAATCAATCCTAATCGATATGAAACCACTCATTAAAGAAATTAATGGTAAAAATCCACAATTTGGAAAAGATTGTTACCTGTCTGAAAATGCCACCATTATTGGAGATGTCATTTGTGGAGACCGCTGTAGTTTTTGGTTTAACTCTGTTACAAGAGGCGATGTTCACTTCATAAAAATGGGAAATGAAGTAAATGTTCAAGACGGAGCAATAATTCACTGCACCTATAAAAAAAGTCCAACTACGATTGGCAATCAAGTAACTATTGGCCACAATGCTATTGTTCATGGGTGTACAATTAAAGACCGGGTACTGATCGGAATGGGAGCTATTGTATTAGATAATTGTATTATTGAAAGTGACAGTATTATTGCAGCTGGAGCTGTAGTTACAATGGGAACCCACGTAAAATCTGGAGAAATATATGCTGGTGTACCAGCAAAAAAAGTGAAAGAAGGAGACTTTAAAAAACAACTTTTAGAATTGGCCAATAAGTATGTAGAATATTCTAAGTGGTATAAAGACTAAATAATTTGAACAGTTTTAGAACTATAATTTGAATTGTAAAATAAATTTAAATGGTCGTCAAACTTTTCACTTTCTTCAGTGGTAAATATCTCTATATTTCCAGACTTAGATATTTGATTATCAATGATTGAATGTCTTTTAAAATACTCTATTAGTTTTTCTGCAACCAAATCACCTTGGTCAAATAATTTTACTTCTTTAGGCAAGAACTTCTCTATGGATTCTTTTAAAATTGGATAGTGAGTACACGCTAAAACTACCGTATCTATTCTAGGTTCTTTTTCCAATAGCTCGTCTATATACTTCTTTATATAGTATTGCCCTCCCTCTTCTAAAAATGTATTGTTTTCCACCAAAGGAACCCACATAGGACAACTTTGTTGAACTACTTGTACTTCGGGAAATAATTTTGATATTTCAATAGGATAACTATTAGAAACTATTGTTCCTGCAGTACCCATAATTCCAACATAACCAGATTTAGTGAAATGTCCAACTTCTTCTGTAGTTGGTCTAATAACTCCCAATACTTTTTTATTGGGATACTTATTTGGTAAAATATTTTTCTGAATATTTCTAAGCGCTTTTGCAGATGAAGTATTACATGCTAAAATAACAATTGGGCAATTTCTTTTAAATAAATATTCAACGGCTTCTAAGGTATATTGATTAATTACTTCAAAAGATCTTGCACCATATGGAGCTCTTGCATTATCACCTAAATAAATACAGTCGTAATTAGGAAGCAGGTTTTGAATAGATTTAAGAACAGTTAAACCACCATAACCAGAGTCAAATATGCCAATTGGGCCTTTCATTAAAATTAAAAAAAAGACTCTTAAAAAGAGCCTTTAAAATTAGTTGGAAGTGGATATACCAAGTTTCTTTCTAACCTTGTCACTTATATCGTCTCCACCAGCATGTAAAAGAGTAGTCAACTCAAATATATAAGAATAGCCATCTGCTTTAGCAAGTTCTTTAACAGCGTTGTTTACTTTCATCATAATTGCTTGTAAGAGCTCCTGCTCTTTTTGTTGCAATTTCTGCTCTGCTTCATAAGCTTTCTTTTCATAGTTCTGCTGTCTCTCCATTAAATCAGCTTCTTTTCTCTGTCGGGATTCTTGAGACATTTCAGCTTTTTGTTGTTCATAAGCTTGAGCAAATTCCATGATCAATTTTTGATACATTTCTAGTTCTTTAGCCAAATCATTTTTATAACTTTCTAACTCTTGTCTCGCAGATTCATAGTCAGGCATTTCCTGAACAATTGCCTGAGAATTAACATGACCCAATTTTTGAGCATTGACATTGAATGCTGAGGAAATTAGTAGCGCTATTAGAATAGATTTAATTGTATTTTTCATTTTTACTTTTTTAGTTTTCTGATTATTGCATCGCTTTTATCATACTTTGGATCTGCGTACAATATATTCGAGTTTTTACTTTTATCCAAAACATATGCGTAATTATTGTCTTTAGCTAATGACTGGATTGCCTTAAATACTTTTCTTTGGATTGGTTGGATTAATTCTTTTCTTTTTCTAAAAAGGTCTCCTCCTACACCAAATTTTTTAGTTTGAAATTTTCTTAATTCATCTTGAAGATTTGTTATCTCTAACTCTTTTTCTATACGGGTATCTTCCGGTAGTAAAAGTTCGTTCTTTTTTAGTTCGTTAATTTTTTGTTCGATTATTATCATTTTTTGATCTAGCTCTTTTTGCCACTGAGCAGCCAAATCGTCGATTTGTTTCTGTGCTTTTTGATAACCCTCCATTTGCTCTAAAATGTATTCAGAGTCTACAAAAGCAAATTTTTGTCCGCTACTTTTTAGGTTAAATAAAGTAACAATAAGAAATAATACGATAGATCTTAAAAACATATTCTATAATTCTCCAATATTCATGCCAATTGTAAAATGGAATTGTCCTCTATAACCCTTTGCTTGAATTTGAGAGTTGTGATTTACTTCCCCTTGTGCTCCAGGATCTAATGGATCAAAACCAAAACCGTAATCAAGACCCAATAAACCAAACATAGGCAAGAATATTCTTACCCCAAAACCTGCAGATCTTTTGACTTGGAATGGATTGTACTTTTTATAATCGTTCCAAGAATTACCCCCTTCAAGAAAACTTAGAAGATAAACAGTTGCAGATGGATTTAAACTTACAGGATACCTAAGCTCTAAAGTATATTTACTTATCAATCTATCTCCAGTACTGGAAGAAATAGTTTGTTCGTCGTAACCTCTTAGTGCAATAATTTCTCTACCGTCTAAACTAAATCCTGAAAGACCACTTCCTCCCAAATAAAATCTTTCGAAAGGTGGTGCACCCAAATCTTTATTCCAACCGTTAAGCAAACCAAAACCCAATCTAGCATTAACTACTAATTTCTTATCTTTTGAAATAGGGGTAAACCAAGAAGAAGTGAATTTGAACTTATTATATTGTAAGAATTTATATTTTTCTTGATCTGAAAGGGTACTATGGTCTTCTATATTATTGAGCCTGGAATATGGATAAACGCTAGATTTTAGCGATAAGGTGATGGAAGAACCACTTCTTGGATACAATGGCTGATCAATGCTATTTCTAGAGATTCTCCACTGGACATACGGGTTATTTACATAACCATTTGCAAAACTAAATATACTTCCAAAATTATTTAATTTATAATGTTGGTAACCTGCTTCATAATAAACACTAAAATAATCATCAGGCCATTTCAATCTTTTTCCTAATCCCACCGAAATCCCTGTAATTTTAATAAATCTTCTATTTTCATTTATTACATTATTTCCTTCTGCATCTAGAGAATCAAACAAAAATTTTCTATCGTAAGACTGCATAGAATGAAAAGCAGATATGGTAAACGAGTTTGGTTTCTTTCCACCAAGCCAAGGTTCTGTAAAAGACATATTGTAACTCTGGAAAAAATAGCCACTAGACTGGGCACGGATGCTCAATCTTTGTCCATCTCCTGACGGCAATGGTGACCAGGAACCTTTTTTAAATAATTTTTTTGCAGAAAAGTTATTAAAAGTTAGACCAAGAGTTCCCACCAAAGAATTATTTCCCCAACCTCCGGAAAGCTCAATTTGATCATTTGGCCTCTCTACCACTTCATAATCTATATCTACTGTTCCATCTGTTGGGTTAGGCATTGGGTTAACTCCCAACTTCTCTGGGTCAAAATAACCATTTTGAGCCAACTGTCTTTGTGTTCTTATTATAGCATCTCTAGAAAACAGGTCTCCTGGATGTGTATACATATCTCGAAGAATAACATGGTCACTAGTTTTTGTATTTCCATTTACATTAACTTTTTTAATTCTAGCTTGTTTCCCTTCATAAACCTTTATCTCTAAATCTACTGAATCGTATTCAATTTTTTTCTCTACTGGTGTAACTTGAAAAAACAGATAACCATCATCCATATAAAGTGAGCTAATATCATTACCATTAGGATTCATAAATAACTTGGTATCTAAAGTGGCTTGATCGTACAAATCTCCTTTTTTAATTCCCAATATGGTATCTAATAACCCTGTAGAATATTTTTGGTTGCCAGACCATTCAATATTTCTAATGAAGTATTGATTTCCTTCCTCAATTCTAAATAAAATATTTATGGTGTTTTCATCAAAATCAACAATAGTGTCGGAAACTATTTGCGCATCTCTATGGGCAATCTGCTTATATTTTTCAATTATCTTTTCTTTGTCTTGTTCAAATAACGAATTTTGAAACATAGATCTTTTATAGAACCGATACCATTTTTTTTCTTTGGTTTCTTTCATCAATCTCTTTATCTTATCGGTAGAGAGTGAAGAATTTCCTTCAATAATTATTTCATTTACTTTATATCTCACTCCTTTTTCTATATCAACTTTCATGATTTTGCTGTTATTTACAAGCGTATCGTTTTTTGTAGATATAGTAGCCTTGGCTTTCAAAAAACCTTTTCCAATAAAGTAATTTCTAGAAATCTTTTTGACATTCATTTTTAATGACTCAGAAATTATTTTACCACTGTAAAGGTCTAAATCGTCTCTTAATTGGTCGGCCTCAGATTTAGAAATCCCAGAAAATGAATACCTAGACATTCTAGGACTTTCTTTAAGTTTTATTCTTAAGAAAAGATTTTTTCCCTGTGTTTTTTCTTTGGAAATAGATACCTCACTAAATAATCCCTGGTTCCATAAATTAGTAATAGCCTTTGATATTTTGTCACTTGGTATAGCAATTTTCTCTCCTCTAACTAGACCAGATTTTTGAATTACCATTTCGTGATCTAAATGAACAACACCATCAATAGAAACACCTGCTAGGGTATATTCTCTTGGTGAAAGTTGGTAATTAGTATAAGATTCTTGGCCATAAATATTATTAACAGCTAAGATTAAAACTAATATAATTTTAATATATCTATTCATTAGAATCTAGTAGTTGTTCCGATGTTTTTCCAAATCTTCTTTCTCTTTTTTGATAGTCAAAAATTGCTTTATAAAAATTCTTCTTCTTAAAATCTGGCCATAAAATCTTTGTAAAATAAAGCTCTGTATATGCCAATTGCCACATTAGAAAATTACTTACTCTATTTTCTCCGCTAGTTCTAATTAATAGTTCTGGATCTGGATAATCAGATGTACTCAAATAAGAACTTATTAATTCTTCATTTATTGCACTAGAGTCTAACTCTCCATTTACAACTTCTTTGGTCATCTTTTGCACAGCAAGAGAAATCTCTCTCCTTGAGCTGTAACTCAATGCCAAAATAAGAGTTATTTTTTTATTGTTTTTTGTACTTTGTTTTGCTTCTCCAAGGGCTTTTTGGCAAGATTCTGGGAGAAATTCAATGTCGCCAATGGTGGCTAACTTTACTCCCTTACTGTTAAGTTCCTCAACTTCGTTGTATATAGATTGGACTAATAAATCCATTAATGCAGAAATTTCTTCTTTAGGTCTACTCCAATTTTCAGAACTGAAGGCATATAAAGTAAGATATTCAACACCTATTTCAACTGCGGCGGTCAAGGCTTCCCTAACTGAACCTACTCCGTTAGTGTGTCCAAAAATTCTCATCTCTCCCTTTTTCTTGGCCCATCTTCCGTTACCATCCATAATGATGGCTACATGCTTAGGAATTCTAGTACTATCTAAATTAAAATCTTTCATAATAAATGAATTTCAAGAAATGTTTATTTTGTTACCATTTTGGACAAACTACATCCTTAAAAAATTCATACGTTAAAATAATCCCACTTACAGCGTACCAATCCTTATTACTAGCATCTCCTCTTTGCAAACCATAACTTGAATCATTTAAACCTTGGGGAAATCCAGATTTATCACTCATTAGAGCTGCTTCTGGACTAACTGCTGCAAATGATGCTAAATCTGGGTAAAGGCCACTTACATCGTCAAAATAATCTGTGAAAGTTTTTCTCATTCCATACTCTAAGCTAAATGACAAATGATGGGTAATATTCATTTTGACACCTACTCCAAAAGGAATCACTATTTGGTTTAAAGAGTATTTTTCAACTAATTCGTTATTTTTATTTCTCAATAAAGTTCCTTGACCTTCGGTCCCCAAAGGTTGTAGTTCCACCCATGTGCCAGAAGAATCTTTACCTTTGGGATTCATTCTCATAAAGTTAATTCCTGCAAAAAAGTAAGGGGAGCCAAAATCGGGTTCATCTGTATGGTTTTGACCGGGATGAAATTTAAAAAAATCAATCTCAAGGATAGGACCAAACTCAATGACTTCAGATTTAAAATCTAAGTTTCGATAAATTTGACTTTCAATTCCTGACTTACTGTCGTTGGCCTTAAACTTATTGTACATTAAATGAAATCTCAATGACATTCTTTCGTTGGGAAAATCTGTTTTATAAACTAGACCAAGACATAAATCTTGCTGAGAAAAATGGCTTTTATTTAAATCACCAATATAATACCCAGTTCCCGAAAAAAAACCAAGTTCAGAAACCTGTGAAATAGTGCTTAGGCTAATTATAAACGTTGGGAGTAAAATTAAATTTTTCATCTAGGTAAAACTAATTAGTGAAATTACAAAAGATATTATAGGAAAACCTTAAAAAGAGTTAATTTCTTGAATCTTTTCCCCAAAACAACTTATTTCTTATGGTTTTAAAGAAATTATGATCTGGTAACTCTATAAGATTAATAGAAAAATCTGCTTTGCTTATAAATATTTCTTCATTATTTTCTATAGATACAGATCTACTATCCATTGTTAAAAGAAATTGACTTTCTCTAGATTCTGCTCTTAGTCTTATCACCACATCGTCACCAACCACCATCGGTCTTAGATTTAAATTATGGGGAGAAACGGGGGTAATTACGAAATTATTTGAACCAGGGGAAATTATTGGCCCTCCACAAGACAATGAATATGCAGTTGAGCCTGTAGGAGTAGAGGTAATAAGACCATCTGCCCAATAAGAATTTAAAAACTCATTATCCAAGAAAGCATCAATTTTCAACATGGAAGAAGAGTCTTTTTTATGAACCGTAATCTCGTTTAATGCAAAATTAGAGGTCTTAATTTCTGACAAAGTTTTACTTTTTACTTGAAGTAAAGATCTCTTATCAAATTTATAATCTTTGTTTTTTAGTGCTTTTACAGCTAAAACTATATCCTCTTGAGTAATATTTGCTAAAAAACCTAATCTTCCAGCATTAATTCCTAAAACTGGAATATTGCTGTCCTTAATCATGGTAACTGTATCAAGTAGAGTTCCATCACCACCAAAACTTATCAAAAGATCAATTCTATTTGCTAATAAATCTTGACCATCAAAAAAATTTATATTAAATCTTTCAATCAATGAAGTATGTTCATCTAAGGATTGATGGATAAACAGCTGAGCTTTTAGCTCGTCTTTTAAAGTAACTATAAGAGCTTCTAAAAATTTTAAATTATTGTCAGAAATAGACTTTCCATATATAGCAATATTCTTCACTCTAAACTTCTAAATAGTTAATTAAATGATCGTATCTATCTTTGTTTTGATTGGCTATTTCTTCATCGCTAAATATTTCATCTATAGTATAATCATATCTAGAAAAAGTTTGCAAAACAGCGCCTAAATTTGTTTGGGTAATTTTAATCGTAAGTTTTAATTGGTTTGATCCTTCAATAAAATCGTTATAAAAAGCAAGAATTTTAGAATCGTTACTTTCAATAATTTGAGCTATTTCTGAAAACTTATAATCCATTTTATTTAAATACATGACTAAAGTTGCTCCGTTTTGAGTAAAACTTGATTGATTACTAAATATATTCAATAAGTTTTTTCCGCTTATCGACCCTTTGTAATTGTTTTGATTGTCACAAACAGGAACTACACTTAAGTTATAATTTGAAAGCAGTAACATAATTTGAAATAAATGGGCATTTCCAAAAACAAACTGTTGCTTGCCAATAAAATTAATTTTAGAGATTAATTCCTTTGAATTATTGAAATCATAAATCATGTCATCAGAAATCAAACCAACGAATTCAGAACCACTTACAACTGGCAGATGATTTACTTTAAACTCATCCATCCAACTCAAAGCCTTTTCGATAGACTCATCAAATTTTATTGGTGGAACATCGTTTTGTATTAAATCAATTGCCTTCATTTATTATAATAATTTGTAAAAATACAATTAAAGTAGCGATTAAGATAAATTGTCTTTTAATTTTGTGTCATGATCGCATTAAGTGTAAACATCAACAAAATAGCAACATTGAGAAATGCCAGAGGTGGAATTATACCCAATGTTATTCAACATGCTAAAAACATAGAACTTTTTGGAGCTAACGGAATTACTGTTCACCCAAGGCCAGATGAGAGACATATAACTTATCAAGATGTTAGAGAATTGAAGAAGGTTCTAAAAGTGGAACTAAATATTGAAGGAAATCCAAAAGAAAATTCTTTTGTAGATCTGGTCTTAGAAACTAGACCTAGTCAGGTTACTTTAGTTCCTGACGAAAGTGGTCAACTAACTTCCGATCATGGTTGGGACACAATAAAAGAAAAAGACTTTTTATTTGAAATGATTCAACTTTTTTCAAAAAACCATATAAGAACCTCTTTATTTATAAATCCAGAAGAAAAACATGTGCAAGGAGCTAAGGAAATTGGATCAGATAGAATAGAACTTTATACAGAAAGTTATGCAAGTTCTAGTGTTTTAGATTTTGAAAAAGCTATTGAACCATTTGTAAAAGCAGCCAATAAAGCCAATGAATTGGGAATAGAGATAAATGCTGGGCATGATTTAAATCTGGAAAATTTAAAATTCTTTGCAACAAATATTCCAAACTTAAAGGAAGTTTCTATTGGTCATGCACTTATTGCAGATGCTTTAAATTATGGAATGGAAAATACAGTTAATTTATATCTCAGGGCTCTTTTAAAATGAAACTTAATTTCAAAAAAATAGGTGAAGGAAAACCACTACTGATATTACATGGATTATTCGGATCCTCTGACAACTGGGGAACACTTGGTAAAAAATTCGCAGAAAATAATTTAGTTTATTTAATAGATCTTAGAAACCATGGCAGATCTCCTCACAGCAAAGAAATGAGTTATGACCATATGGCAAATGATTTGTTAGAGTTAATTGAGGATGAAAATATTAATTCACCTATAATTCTAGGGCATTCTATGGGCGGAAAGGCAGCTCTAATGTTTACAGAAAAATATCCAAAATATGTAGATAAATTAGTTGTGGCTGATATTGGAACAAAGGCTTACCCAATGCACCATGATGATATTTTAAAAGGGTTAAATAGTGTTAACTTACAAGAAATTTCAAGTAGAACTCAGGCACAGCAATCTATCCAAGTTCATGTTGATAATTTAGGAGTTCAACAATTTTTACTGAAGAACTTATATTGGATTGAAAAAGGAAAATTAGCATGGAGAATGAACCTAAAAGATATTGAGAAAAATATTGGAGAGATTTTAGTAAAAATCAATGTCAACAAAAATCCTACTGATACACTTTTTATTCGTGGAGAAATGTCCAATTATATATTAGAAGAAGATTTTCAAAGCATACTAGATTCTTTTCCCAAGGGAGAGATCAAAACAATTCCAAAGGTAGGACATTGGTTACATGCAGAAAACCCAATAGAATTTTACCAAATTATAAATGAATTTATGAACAAATAAGAAGGGAGTAATTTACTGCTTATTGAGTTGCATTTCTATATCAATCACAGTATTGATTGTTAAACCCATCGTATCAATCACAAACGGTATAGTGCCATTTAAAAAACAAATATCTTCTTGAATTGATAGAATTTGATAGTCAGAAATTAATCCAGTAGTTAAATCGGTAATTAGTAAGTTGTTATCATCATTGGATAATTCCCAGGTTCCTTCACTAGAAATATCAATTGGAAAACCCGGTAGAGTTTGTCCAAAAATATCAATTCCTTCAGTAACAAAATTCAATGAGTTTGAGCAAGTATATTCAGGAAATTGAAAATACCAATAGCCCGCATCATTAGCTTCTCCAGAGATAGTTTGGCTTCCTAGAATAGGAATATCAATTTGTGTCTCATATTGTAAATTGGTAATATTCCAATCACCATTTAATAAGTATGAATTTGAATATATACAAGATCCATTATCATCCGTAGCATTTGGATTGTAATTGATTGAATTTGAGTCTGTGCAGCCCAGTATAATACAAGAATTATCGTCCTTATCAGCCGATGGATTATAATTAGTTGCTGTTGGATCTGTACATCCATCTTTCCCACAAGATGCTATTATAAAGCTTAGGAACAGAATAGTCGAAATTTTTAAAAATCTTTTCATATTAATTGTTATTCAATTATAAATTTATGATTAATTCTGTCATTTTGCAAAAGACAATCTACGATATAAAATCCTTTAGGTAAAAAAAGCAATTCGATTTCGATTTGTTTTTGATTATCAAATCTATCGTTGTAAACAACTTTCCCTGCTAAATCGTAGATTTTTAAAGTGAAATCTTCTTTCTGTTGGAAATCCATTACTAAATTCTTGTTTGAATTCATAAACTTTACATTGGTAGTTTTATTTTTGGAAGTTATTGTAGACAGAGGAGGATTCATTGAAAACATTAGGGATACTGGAAGATGATCACTCATGTAAAAAAGAGCTCTAGCTATATCTTGGGGTACTTGTAAATTATTGGCGCTGTTAATAGATTGATTAAAATAACTACCATCTTGACCATCTGCAATATAGGTATTGGCAATGTATTCTATCCCAGAGCTCCCATCGGCAACATCATTTGATATAAAAATAATATCAAATCTATCGTCCATTCCACCATAAGCTCCACCTGCATAACCTCCAGTAGAGGATCTTGTACTTTGAGTATGTATGTTATTGTAAAAACTATTGTTGTGCCAGTTTCCCAGTTGGTTAATTGGGTCGATTAAGTCTAAGCCTTGACCATAAAGAATTTCTTGACAAGCTGGTTCGGTATGGTAGTAAAAATTAAAATCTCCTCCAACTATCAATCTTTCATTCCTGTTATTATTTACCAAAAACTGCTTAAAGGTTTCAGCCTCTTGTCTTCTTAGTTCTTCATTACTAGAGCTACTTCCTGCTTTTAAATGTATTGAATAGATGTATATAAGGCTAGTATCGTTAGAAATACCAAATTGATTTTTATAATAAAGAACATATTCACTAATATCTCTAAGCTGGGTTGGTATTTGTTGCTGAGAATAAAGTTCAAATTTATTTTGATTATAAAAAAGCAAGTTATCTGTATCGGGACCATCAAAATACAATGCACTTTTAAAGTCATTGTTTGATCCAGAATTTAAAACATTATTTTTGATTAAAGCTCCACCATTAAATGAAGTAAGCTCGTTAACCACAAAAATATCAGGCTGAATAAAATCTAAAATCTTTTTTAAAGTATCTACCCTATCCTGTTGAGATGAAGGAAAATTTAATAGATTATAATAAGTGATTTTTAAGGAGTCTTGAGCAAAAAAATAAGTTAGTGAGGTAGTTAAAAAAAACGTAATTAAAAACCTCATAAAGCCTTTTTAACTAAGAACATATAAACCGGGAAATGGTCACTATATCCTCCTAAAAAACTAGAACCGCCATAAGTTCTAAATGGGTATCCTTTGTAATTACCACTTGGATTTTTTAAGAAAGATTTATTGTAAACTACTGACTTATAAAAACTAAAAGAATTATACATATTATCAGTATCAATTTCAGAGGGATTAACAATTAAAGATGGTGTTAATATAAATTGGTCAAATAAATTCCACTGATCTCTGTAAGCTAAAGTTCCTATTCCTTTTTTGTAATGATCGTACATGGTATTATACATTTGATTGTTCCTTAAAAGTGTAGATCCGTTGGCATGTAAAAAATCTTTAATACTTGGTGATATAGGATCATCGTTAAAATCGCCCATTACAACCACCTTTGCTTTTTTATCAATTTGCTTAATAGAATCTACAATAGATTTGGTCAACTTAGCAGCTTCTATACGTTTTGGTCTACTTTTTACCTCACCTCCCCTTCTCGATGGCCAATGAACTACAACAAAGTGAATTTCTTCTCCAAGTAATTTACCAGAAACTACCAATTGGTCTCTAGATCTGAACCTGTCGTTGCCAGGAATTTTAAATTTAACTGATTTACTGGAAGTTACTTTAAAATGTAAAGGATCGTAAATTAACGCACAGTCAATTCCTCTAGCATCTGGACCTTCGTGATGAACAATTTTGTAGTTCTTATCAGCAATTGAAGGTTGACTTACTAAATCTTCTAAAACCAATCTGTTTTCAATTTCACAAACACCGATAATACTTGCACCAAATGGAGTTACTTCTTTACCAAGTGTATCAATAACAAATGCCATGTTTTTTAGCTTAAGAAGATATTTAGGGGTATTAAAGTTTTTAGACCCAAAAGGAGTAAAATCTTCTTGCAAAATCTTATTTGTATCAGGATCTACTATGGTATCAAAAAGATTTTCAAGGTTATAAAATGCAATACATTCTAAATTTAGCTTAAGAGACTTTCTGTCTTGAGAATATCCCACTTTAAGGAAAAGAAAAAATGTTAAAAAAATTAGATGGACTTTCAAGTTGAGAAATAATTTAAGTTACTTTTGACTAAAATTAAACAACTTAATTTAATTTCAATACTTTAGGGCAAATGATTCTTAATTACTTCCAATCTCGTTTTATTTTTCCTTTTATATTAATATGCTCCTTTACAGGTTTAAAAGGCCAAGCAGATTCGTCATTTGTCGTAGACACTGTTAAAAATATAATACCAGTATTTACTACCACGGTAGATTTGCTTGACAATGAATTACAATCCCAAGACATAAGTGGTTTATTACAATCTTCACGAGATGTTTATGTTAATCAAGCAGGATTTAATTTTAGTGCAGCTAGATATAGATTGAGAGGTTATAGTTCTGAAAATACTCGACTTTTTATGAATGGAATCCCAGTTAATGATCCAGAAAATGGATGGACGATATGGAGCTATTGGGGAGGATTGAACGATGTTACTAGATATCCGGAAACAAGTTTTGGAATAACTAACTCAGCTGCAAATTTTGGAAGTATTGGAGCGTATTCCTATATATCTGCTCTTCCATCAGTAAAAAGAACCGGATCAAGGGTCTCTTATGCATCTACCAACAGATCTTATAGAAATAGAGCAATGTATACTTACAATTCTGGTCTTAACAATAAAGGCTGGGGGTTTTTAATAAGTGGTTCTTCTAGGTGGTCTGATGAAGGTTACGTTCCTGGATCTTTTTACAGTTCTGGAAGTTATTTACTGTCTGTAGAAAAGAAATTTAATGAAAATCATTCTTTAAACTTTATGGCTTTTGGAGCACCAACCGTACAAGGAAGACAAGGTATTGCCGTTCAAGAAACTTACGATTTAACTGGCGATCCTTTTTACAATCCTTACTGGGGTTATCAAACTCAAAGCGATGGAAGCCTTAAAAAGAGAAATGCAAGGACAAGAGACAACCATAAACCATACATGACCTTGGGTCACTACTGGAAAGTTTCAGAAAAACTAAATATACAATCAAATTTTTATGCCATTTTAGGGAAAACAAGTAACACGAATTTAAATTGGGTAGATGCAAATGATCCTAGACCAGACTATTATAAGTATTTACCAAGTTATTTTGTAAACGATCAAGGAACTCTTTTTGGAAATCAAATTATTGAAAACCAGCAGCAGTACAACAATATTTCTCAACAGTGGCAGCAGAACAACCCAGACTATACACAGTTAAATTGGGATTTAATGTACAATGCAAACTACAACAATTTATATACTCAAAACAATATTGGAAATATTGATTCCTCTTTCACAGGAAGAAGATCTAAATATATAGTGGAAGAATACAGATTAGATCCAAGACATTTTGGATTAAATAGCTTTGGAAAGTATGATTTCAACGAAAATAGCAGTTTAAATTTCGGTCTAAATATCAGTAATTATACTAGTAGAAACTACCGTAAGATAAATGATCTTTTAGGAGGTGATTTTTGGGTAGATATCGACCAATTTGCTCTCAGAGATTTTAACGATCTTGCCCTTGCACAGAACGATCTTCAAAACATTAACAATATTGTTGGTATAGGAGATGTTTTTGGTTATAACTACGACATTCATGTAAATAAAAATGAATTATTTGGCACCTACAGCTACAATAAAAAAAGAATAGAATCCTTTATTGGCCTAAATGCATCTACAACAACATTTTGGAGAAATGGAAAAATGCAAAACGGAAGATTTCCAGAAAGTTCCTTAGGTAGTTCTGAAAAACAGAACTTTTATAATTATGGTGTAAAGATTGGTTTTCTTTATAAAATTACTGGAAGACATTTATTATCCTTCAATGGAATGTACAAAACCGAAGCTCCTTACGTTAGAAATGCTTATGTATCTCCAAGAACAAGAGACCAATTAGTTCCTAATTTAAGTTCTACAGAAATAATTTCAGCAGACCTAAATTACAATATAAGATTGCCCTTTTTAAAAGCGCGATTAACTGGTTTTTATACTCAAATAAATGACCAGACTTGGGCAAGATCTTTTTACCACGATGAGTATAGAACTTTTGTAAATTATATGATGACTAATGTAGATCAAATTTTTATGGGAATTGAACTAGGTTTTGAAAGTAATATTACCTCTACTTTGCAATTAACTGGTGCATTTACCATAGGGGATTATCTCTACAATTCTAGGCCTGTTGCTACCATAACAAGAGACAATTCTCAGGAATTAATTGCTTTGGATAAAGTAGTTTACCTTCAAAATTTTAAAATCGGGGGAATGCCTCAACAAGCTTCATCATTAGGAATTAAATACAACGCTCCAAAATACTGGTATGCAGGGATTAATTTCAATTATTTTACAGACATATATCTTTCTCCAAATCCTGATAGAAGAACAGCTGAAGCAATTAGTGCATACGGAGCTGAGTATCCTTACAGAGACGAGATAATTAACCAAACCAAACTAAGTGATGGAAATGCTGTAAATTTATTTTGTGGAAAAAGCTGGAAAATTTATAAAAACGATAGTTATATAAGGCTTGGTCTTAATGTCAATAATTTATTAGACAATACTTCTTTTAAAACAGGAGGGTTTGAACAACTTAGATACGATGCCTCCAATATTCAAAGGTTCCCAAATAAATATGGCTATATGTATGGTAGAACCTATTTTCTAATGTTAAGTTATTTATTTTAAAAATGAAAAAAATTCAAAATTTACTTTTTATAACATCTGTCACCATATTGTACTTTTCTTGTAACAAACAATACGATGACCCACCCATTAATCAAGTTCCTATAGGAAATATTATTTCAATAAGTGATCTCAAAGATATGTTCACTGGTTCTTTGACAGTAATTGATAGCAACTATAGTATTTTTGGTAATGTCACTTCGGAAGAAACTAATGGGAATTTTTACAAAGAAGTTTTTATGCAAGATTTAAGTGGAGCCATCAAACTAAAATTAAAATCATCTGGTGGTCTTTACATTGGAGATAGTATAAGAATTAATATTCAGAATGTATCCATGAGCGAATATGGAGATTTAATACAACTTGAGAATATTGATGTGGATCAACAAGTAGTAAAAATTGCGACAGAAAAATTTATTGAGCCATATGAAGCTACTATAAACCAACTTAGTCTTTCCGAAGACCAGAGTAGATTAGTTAAATTAAATGATGTTGAATTTACAGAACTTGGAATGACCTATGCAGATGCAATTAATTTAAGTACAGGATCAAGAATTCTTTCGGACTGTAACGGAAATACTGTTTCTGTAAGAACAAGTGGTTACGCCAATTTTGCAAGTGACACCTTACCTAATGGAAAGGGATCTATTACTGGAATATTTACAGTATATAATTCCGAAAAACAATTTGTCATAAGAGATATTAACGAAGTACAATTAGATTCTTCTAGATGTAATGGATCTTCAGGCGGAGGAGGAAGTGGAGGAGATATATTGTATAAAGATTTTGAAGATGGGTCAATAACTTCAGGTGGCTGGAAAAACTTTTGGAGTGGAACTAATCCAAACATAGGAGAGTGGGAAATTTATACCACTTTTGGAGTTAATGGACCAGTTGCAAAAGCAAGTAATTATTCCAATAGTAGTAACTATGCATGTGAAAGTTGGATGGTTTCACCACTTTTTGACCTAACAGTAGCCTCTGCCCCATATCTTGTTTTTGATAATGTTACTAGGTATAGTGGCAATCCATTGGAGCTATATATTTCTTATGATTACGATGGATCTAGTAATCCTTCGCAACAAGGAACATGGATAGACATTACCGGATATGTTCCTAATTGGGACACCGACGATTTTCAGTGGGATTTAGTATCTAGTGGAAATACAGATTTAACACCATTTATTGCACCATCTGTTGCTATAGCATTTAAATATACCGGAACAAATTCTAATGGTGCAACATGGGAAGTTGACAATATTATAATTAGAGAATAATATTAATAATTCATTAGAATCTTCTTAGGATCTTTTCCTTTGAACACCATTTCTTCTGGATTTTCTAGAACTTCTTTAACTTTTACTAAAAACCCAACACTATCTTTTCCATCTATTATTCTGTGGTCGTAAGACAGGGCTACATACATAATTGGTCTTATCTCTACTTTTCCATCTACAGCAACTGGTCTTTGAACAATATTATGCATTCCTAAAATTGCTGATTGAGGAGGGTTTATAATTGGTGTACTAAGCATAGAACCAAAAACACCTCCATTAGTAATCGTAAAAGTTCCACCCGTAATTTCTTCAATAGAAATTTTACCATCTCTAGCTTTAATTGCTAGTTCTTTAATTTTAGATTCTATTTCTAATAAATTCATCTCCTCCGCATTTCTTAATACTGGAACCATTAACCCTTTTTCAGTACTTACTGCTATTCCTACATCGTTAAAATTGTAGGAAATCATATGATCTCCATCTATCATGGAGTTGACTGTAGGGAACTCTTTTAGAGCAACAGTACAAGCGTGGGTAAAAAAGGACATAAATCCCAAACCAACGCCATATTTCTCTTTAAAAGCATCTTTGTATTTGGCTCTTAAATCCATAATTGGCTTCATGTCTACTTCATTAAAAGTAGTAAGCATTGCTGTTTCATTTTTTACGGTAACCAATCTTGATGCTATTTTTCTTCTAAGCATACTTAACTTTCGTATCTCACTTTTCCTATTACCTTCTTCTGGTAAGGAAGCCAATAGCTGAAGAATATCTTGTTTTGTAATTCTCCCTCCTTTTCCTGAACCTTCAATGTGCTCAACTTGAATATTATTTTCTACGATGATTTTTTTAGCTGCAACACTTGGATGTCCTGATGCGTAAGTTTTTTCACTTGCAGGGGTGGAACTCACTGGACCTGGTGCTGGGGTTGAACTTTTTGCATTAGACTTTTCTGGTGATTTACCACCTGCTGGTTTAGCTGCAGAAGTATCGATCAAACATACAACTTGACCTACGGCTACAACGTCACCCATTTCAGCCTTCAAAGTAATTATACCAGCTTCTTCTGCAGGCAATTCAAGAGTAGCTTTATCAGAATCAACCTCAGCTATGGTTTGATCTTTTTCTACATAATCTCCATCTTCAACCATCCATTCTGCAATTTCAACTTCTGTTATAGATTCTCCTGGACTAGGGACTTTCATTTCTAATACTGACATAATTTATTTTTTTATGAATAGGACATTACTTTATTAATAATTTCTTGTTGTCTTCTTTCGAAAACTTTAGGAGAACCTGAAGCAGGACTTCCAGATTCTTCTCTTGAAAAACACACTATTTTTGAATATTCCCATTTTCTGAGAATATAAGACCATGGACCCATATTTAATGGTTCTTCCTGAGCCCATACATACTTGCAATCCTTTCCATATTTACTAAAAATAGATTTTAGTTGAGTTTCTGGAAACGGATAGAGCTGTTCTAATCTAACAAATGCAATATTTCCTTTGTCTAGTGTTTCGTAATGCTCTACTAAATCGTAATAAAATTTACCAGAGCATAAAACTACCTGATTTATTTTCGAAGGAATTGCAAGAGAATCATCAATAACTTCTTGAAAAGATCCTGAAGACATTTCCTGAATTGAGGAAACTGCTCTATGGTATCTTAATAGTTTTTTCGGAGTAAATACTACCAATGGCTTTCTAAAAGGTCTAGCAATTTGTCTTCTTAAAAGGTGGAAATAATTTGCAGGATTTGTACAATTGGCAACTTGAAAATTTTCTTCTGCGCATAGCTGTAAAAAACGTTCTATTCTAGCTGAAGAATGCTCGGAGCCCATACCTTCATATCCGTGTGGCAAAAGCATTACTAAACCGTTTGGCGTTCCCCATTTATCCTCTGCAGCACTTAAAAACTGATCAATTATAATCTGGGCACCATTAAAGAAATCTCCAAACTGTGCCTCCCAAATAGTTAATCCGTTAGGAGTATTAAAAGCATAACCATAGTCAAATCCTAAAACAGCATATTCGGAAAGAAGGGAATTGTATATTTCAAATTTTCCTTGGTGATCATTGAGAAGGTTTAAAGGAACTATTTCTTCTTCGTCGTCTTCTGTTTTTACAATAGCATGTCTGTGAGAAAATGTTCCTCTTTCAACATCTTGACCAGATATTCGTATTGATTTGCCTTCATCAAGAAGTGTAGCATAAGCTAAAAGTTCACCCATTGCCCAATCAAGTTTATCAGATTCAATCATTTTCAATCGATCATCAAAAAGCTTTACAATTTTTCTAAAATATTTTTTACCTGCAGGCAAGGAATTCATTTTTTTGGCAAGTAAAATCAACTTACTTTTCTCCACTCCAGTAGGTGGCGAGTTTTCAAAATCATTTCTTTTTGATTTTCTAAAATCCGTCCAAACTTCTTCTAAAAAATTAGTGATTTTGGCTTTTTCAATTTGTTTAGCATCGTCTAAACGCTCTTGAAGCATATCGTCAAATTCTTTTTCCATTTGATTACCTTCTTCAATACTCACCACATTTTCATCCACTAGTTTTTTTAAATAAATTTCTCTTGGATTGGGATGATTTGCAATGATTTTGTAAAGTTTAGGCTGGGTAAATTTTGGTTCATCACCTTCATTATGGCCATATTTTCTGTAACATAATAAGTCAACGAAAACATCTCTAGAATATTCTTGTCTATATCTTAGAGCAATATCAAGAGTTTGAACTACTGCTTCAATATCGTCACCATTAACATGAAATACTGGACAAAGAGTAGATTTTGCAATATCTGTACAGTAAGTACTAGACCTGGCATCTAAATAATTAGTAGTAAATCCTACTTGATTATTAATTACAATATGCAGGCTACCTCCAGTTCTATAACCCTTGAGTTGCGCCATTTGAACTACTTCATAGACTACACCTTGACCAGCTATAGCTGCATCACCATGAATTAAAATAGGTAAAATTTTCTTCTCGTCTCCTGCTAATTCGTGGTCAATTTTGGATCTTGTAATCCCTTCAACAACTGGATCTACTGCTTCTAAATGTGATGGATTTGGTGACAAAGTTATTTTCACATTATTGCCACTATCTGTCACCACTTCTGAAGTTATTCCTAAGTGATACTTAACATCTCCATCAAAAAGAACTTCTTCATCGTATTCTTTCCCCTCAAATTCACTAAAAATCTTGTCATAAGTTTTATTAAAAATATTTGCCAAAACATTTAACCTTCCCCTATGTGCCATTCCAACAACAAATTCTTTCAAACCTAAGTTGGAACCATTTTCAATTAAAACATCCAAAGCAGGAATTAGAGACTCTGCACCTTCAATGGAAAAACGTTTTTGGCCAACAAACTTTTTTTGAAGAAATTGCTCAAATACTGTAGCTTGATTTAATTTATGTAAAATATGTTTTTTTTGGTCTTTAGAAAACTGTGGTCTATTTTTAAGTTCTATATTCCTTCTTATCCATTCTACTCTTTCTGGGTGTCTTATATATTGGTACTCTATTCCTATTGATTCGCAGTAAGTTGCCTCTAAATGAATAATTATGTCATTTAACGAACAAGGTTCTAAGCCAACTTGTTCACTAGCCTGAAAAACAGTCAATAAATCTTCTTGACCTAAACCAAAATTTTTTATTTCCAATGTTGGATGGTATTTTCTTCTATCCCTAACTGGATTTGTTTTGGTGAAAAGATGACCTCTAGAGCGGTAGGCATTTATTAAATTAATAACCCTAAACTCTTTTAAAACATTCGTTGGTATTTCATCGACTTCTTGGTAATTAAATTTAGAAAATTCGTAGCCATCAAAAAAACTTCTCCAACTTGGCTCTACTAATCTTTTATCCACTAAATATCTTTGATGTAACTCATCTATATAGTCTATATCAATACTGTTTAAAAAAGAAAATCTATCTAACGCCATTATACCAACAAATATGCAAAATAATTAATTGTTATAATAGTTGGAAAGAAGATTCTTTCAGGACTTTTTAAATAAAAATTACACTTAAAAAAAAATTACCATTGTTCTTTTTAAATTTTTAAGATTTGATACTAAACAATACCTTCGATATTAATACTTAAATGTAATTTTGTAGCATGAAAATTTTAATAACTGGAGGTTCTGGTTTGCTAGGCTCAGCACTAACAAAAAAATTATTAATAAATAATATTGAAGTGGTTCATCTTACTAGAAATAAGAGTTCAAAAAATGATGTTAAAAATTATCTATGGAACTGGGAGAAGAATGAAATTGATGAAAACTGTTTTATTGATGTTACCCATATTATCCACCTAGCAGGAGCAGGAATTGCAGAAAAAGCATGGACACAAAAAAGAAAAGAGCATATAGTGAAAAGTAGAGTTCTTACTACCCGACTTATGTATTCAAAAATAAACGAATTAAAGTTACCAATATCTGCATTTATTGCTGCTTCTGCAGTTGGAATATATGGTGCTCAAACAAGTGAAAAAATTTTTAATGAAGAAGATGAGCCATTTGAAGATTTCATGGGAAACTGCTGCAAGCAATGGGAAAATTCAGTTAACAAATTTGAATCAATGTCTAGAGTAGTCAAACTTAGATTAGGAGTAATTTTGGATAAAAACCACGGTGCTTTACCTAGAATAGCTAATATGGTTAAAAATGGTATAGGATCTCCCTTAGGCAATGGCCAACAATACATGCCTTGGATTCATATAGATGATGCTGTTAACATATTCTTCAATTCCATTATAAATGATAAAATTTTTGGAACTTTTAATGCCGTTTCTAGTGACTATATAACTAATTCAGAACTGACTAGAAAAATTGGTGAAGTTTTTAATAAAAAAATATGGCTTCCCAATGTACCAAGTTTTGTACTTAAATTTCTATATGGAGAAATGTCTGACACCATATTAAAAGGGGTTAAAGTTTCCAATGAAAAATTAAAAGAAATAGACCTGAAATTAAAATATGAAAAAATAGAGGAAGCTCTTTCTGAAATTTATTCTTAAAACTTTCTATTCATTAACTGAACAGAAAAATTTTCAATAATTTTCTTTTTTTCTTCTGATAAAGATAAGTTTCGCAATGAAACCATAGACTTATTATAAAAATCATTTTTTGATTCTTGAGCTACTTTCAAAACATCATATTTTAGGTAAAAATCTTTGACTTTTGATACTATTTGATTATTACTAAGTTGTTTGTCGTCAATAATATCATTAACCATATTCTTATCTTCTGTGGATGCTTTTCTTAAAAAGTCAATAAATAAAATTGTTTTCTTTTTTTCAATAATATCTCCACCAACTTGTTTCCCAAAATTATTCTCATTTGGAAATACGTCTAAAATATCGTCATGAATTTGAAAAGAAGTTCCGAGATTAAAACCAAAATCGTAAAGCAATTGCGCATCTTTATCAGAAGCGCCTCCAATTAATGCCCCCATTTTTAAAGAACACGCAACTAAAACAGCTGTTTTAAGCTGAATCATTTTTAAATAATCGCTAATTGAGATTATTTCTAATTTCTCAAATTCCATGTCTAAAGACTGCCCCTCACATACTTCTACAGCAGTTTGTTGGAAAATTTGATGCAATGTTGGAGATTGGGAGGGAGAGTTCGATAATAGCTGGTTTACAATTGCATACAATAAATCTCCAGATAGAATAGCTATATTTTCATCCCACTTTTTATATACAGCAGGTAAGTTTCTTCTGATTGGTGCTTTATCCATGATATCGTCATGAATCAATGTAAAATTATGAAAAAGCTCAATTGCAATTGCTTCATTAATAGCTAAAAGAGGTTGATTGGAGAATAAATCTGTAACCATTAGTGTAAGTGATGATCTAAACCTTTTTCCGCCGTTACTAATAATATACTTTATAGGATCATAAATTGAAAGAAGTGGTAATTTATCGCTAAATAATCTCAACTCTTTGTCAATAATTTCTTTGTACTCAATTAGCATAATAATTTATCAATCAATTAAACTCATCAAATAATTTCCATACCCACTTTTCAAAAGTGGAATAGCAAGTTCTTTAAGCTTTGCATCGTTAATGAAGCCATTGGAGTATGCAACTGCTTCAATACAACCCACTCCAAAACCTTGTCTTTCTTCAATAGTTTGAACAAAATTAGAAGCTTGTATAAGTGAGGTAAAAGTTCCTGTATCTAACCAAGCAATTCCTCTTGGGAGGGTTTTAACCTGTAGTTTTCCAGATTTTAGATATTCCTGGTTTACATCTGTTATTTCATACTCTCCTCTAGCACTAGGTTTTAAGTTTTCAGCAATCTTAATGACCTCATTATCATAAAAATATAGACCTGGTACTGCATAATTAGATTTTGGATTTTCTGGCTTTTCCTCAATAGAAATTGCTTTTCCTTGATTGTCAAATTCAACTACTCCGTATCTTTCTGGATCATGAACTCGATAAGCAAATATTAATCCACCATCAGGATCAATAGAGCTTTCTAATTTTTCTCCCATACCACCTCCAAAAAATATATTATCCCCAAGAATTAGAGCAACATTATCGTTTCCGATAAATTGTTTGCCAATTACAAATGCTTGGGCTAAACCGTTAGGTTCGTTTTGAATTTGATATTCAAATCTACATCCTAGTTTAGAACCATCCCCTAAAAGATGTTTAAATAGCGGTTGATCATTAGGGGTAGTAATAAATAGTATTTCTCTGATTCCAGCATGCATTAATGTGGAAAGAGGGTAATAAATCATGGGCTTGTTGTAAACTGGCATTAATTGTTTGCTAACTGCTAATGTAAGTGGATGAAGTCTAGTTCCTGAACCACCTGCTAAAATAATTCCTTTCATTGTTTATAATTTATCTAATTCTATATCGGAATCATCGTAAAAATAATCCTCCGAATTTTTAAAATTTTTACTTAAAACTATTTTCTCTAGGGATAAGAGCAATGAGGGTAATAAAATTAAATTGGTAAGCATAGCTACAAACAAGGTTAACGAAACTAAAACTCCCAGAGCTTGTGTTCCTCCAAATTCAGAAGCAGTGAAAATTGAAAATCCGAAGAATAAAATTATGGACGTGTAAATCATACTAACCCCAGTTTCTTTTATAGAAATTTCAACAGCATCAGAGATAGTTTTTGATTTTAACTCTTGACGATATTTTGCCAAAAAGTGAATAGTATCATCAATAGATATTCCAAAAGCAATACTAAAAACTAAAATTGTAGAGGGCTTTATACTAATTCCAAAATAACCCATTAAGGCAGAAGTAAAGATCAAGGGCAATAAATTTGGCAGCAATGAAACCAATACCATTTTAAGAGACTTGAATAAAATAGACATAATTATTGCAATTACCATAATTGCCAGCAGTAAACTAATCATTAAATTCTTAATCATATAAGTAGTTCCTTTGGTAAATAATACTCCCGAACCAGTTATGTCAGACTTTACATTTAAGGACCCTACAGATTGTTTGATGGCGTCACTAAACTCTTGTTTTCCATATAGTTTTTCAATGGCAGAAGTTCTTTTGGGGAATTCATTATTTAAAACTAAGTCTCCGTTGGTCAAAATTTGTTTTACCCTGTAGCTTACAATTTGATTAGAGGAATAAAATTTATCTACTGTACCATCTTTTACAGCTTTTTCATAAAGAATATTTTCTTTGTTAATTATACTATCAATTCTGTAATTTATTCTTTCTATTAAGCTATCCATGGCTGCAGTTCCAATATCTGCAATCTGCAAAGTAATTCTTGTTGTTAAATGGGTAGAGTCTAAAAAACTTCCAACAAAACCATTACTGTTATCGGTTTTGGAATCAATAAAACTATTTTTAAAATACTTAGATTTTATAATTCTAGAAAAATATTTTTGGTCCTTAGTTTTACTAAAATTTAGTTCGTATTTTGATTTCTTTCCATTGGAATAAGACTGAGAAATAAACTTCATAGCATCTACTATGGATAAAGACTTAGAAAGATATTTTTCGGATTTTAAGGACTCTTGGAGTTTTTGAATTTTAGCAATATTTGAAAAACTTTTATAGATAGTATCTTTATAGGTAAGCACTATTTCAAAAGGGAGAACTCCGTTAAGCTCTTTTTCGAAGAACTTCAAATCTTTTACTATTTGTCCTTTTTTGGGGAAATCATCTGTGAAATTCCCTGTAACATGCATTAAACTTACTCCATAAGCTCCAAAAAATAACAATATAATTGTGGATATGTACACCTGCTTTCTATAACTTCTTGAGAAAATGACTAATGTATTTACAAAACTAAAAATCCATTTCCTATCTAGATGTTTGATGTGTTTTTCTCTTGGAGGAGGTAAAAAACTATAAATAATTGGGACAAGACATATGCTTATTATAAACATACATAGAATGTTTATAAATGAAACCAATCCAAATTCAATCATTATTGAAGAGTTTGTGAAAACAAATGTTCCAAAACCTAAAGCAGTGGTTGCATTTGTTAAAAAAGTTGCATTTCCTACTTTCTGAATAATTTTATCCAAAGCAGAGAGTTTATCTCCGTGATTTTTAAACTCTTGTTGGTATTTGTTAATTAAATAAATACAATTAGGGATACCAATTACAATTATTAATGGTGGAATCAAAGCCATAAGTGATGTCAACTCGTAACCAAATATTCCTATAACACCCATAGACCAGGTAACACCTACTAAAACAACAATCATAGAAATGACAACTACTTTGAAGGACTTAAAAAAGACAAAAAGCAATAATGAAGTAACCAATAAAGCTAATAAGACAAATATTTGTAACTCTGATTTAATTATTGTCATAACATAAGACCTTATGTATGGAAGACCAGAAAATTTCCAGTTTTCAAATAAATGATCGTAGGACATTGCAATTTCATTGATTTCACTAATTAGCGTACCACGGGATTTAGAATTAAATACCTCTTTGTTTAAGAACAACATCATTAAGTGTAAATCACTAGATTTTTTATAGACTATATCCTCATAGAAACTAAGGTTGCTTATAACTTTAGAGATACTATCAATTTTTTTTTGACTTAAAGGGTAATTGTCAACTATCTGAACTAGATTAAATTTACCTTCCTTCTTGTCTTTAATGATATTGTATAGATGACCCTCTGAAAAAATTGAGTCTATTGCATTTTTGTAATAACTGGTATCTTTTTCCTTTACTAAAACAGAAACATTTCCAATGCTATCGGCCATTTCCAACCAAGCATTAAATTTTTTTTCAGAGTAAAAATCAGGTTCTGTAGTTGCAATAACCAACATCAAACCATCTTGTCCGAAGTTAGATTTAAAGTTCTTATAAGCAATAAAAGTAGAATCGTTATCTGGAAGAAGTTTATTAATCTGGTACTGCAACTTAATTTTAGTAGCAAAAAAACCAAAAAAGACTGTTAGAACTAAAATCAGAAAAACAATTAAAATTCTGTTATTAAGAATAATTTTAGAAATATTCTTCCACATTTTAAACTAAATTACAATAAACATACGCTAAGTTATCAATTAATAGAGAAGTTAAAGACTATTATAATAAAGGATTTTACTAATTTTAGAAAAAACGAATGCATAAATCTGAACTAATAGCCTTAATTAAATTTTTTTCTGTTAAAAAAGCAGTAAATGTAATTAGGCTTTACCTAAGTTTTTTAGTTTCTAGGTTTTTAAAAAAACCTATTATTTCAGGACTTCCATTTGCATTAAGTATAGAACCAACCACTTCTTGTAATTTAGGTTGTCCAGAATGTCCCAGTGGGCTAAAACAATTCACAAGAAAAACAGGAAATCTTTCCATCGCTTTAAATAAAAAAATAATTGATGAGCTAAAAGGTAGATTAACATATATAAATTACTACTTCCAAGGAGAGCCTTATATAAACAAAAACTTTTTTGATTTTGTCCAATATGCTAATTCAAAAAAAATATTCTGTTCAACATCTACTAATGGTCATTTTCTTAATGATGAAAATTGTGTGAAAACAATTAAATCTGGTCTAAAAAGATTAATCATATCTATTGATGGAAATAGCCAAGAGACCTATGAAGTATATCGTAAAAAAGGGAAATACAAAAGAGTAATAGATGGGACAAAAAATATTATTAAATGGAAAAAGGAATTAAAAAGTAAGTACCCCCACATAATCTTTCAATTTTTGGTAGTTAAAACCAATGAGCATTTATTAGAGGAAATGAAAACTTTAGCAGCAGATCTAGGAGTAGACGAACTACGATTAAAAACTGCTCAATTCTACAATTTTGAAAACGGAAATGAATTGATTCCAGATAATGAAAAATATTCTAGATATAAGAAAACAAAGAATGGAAATTATATTCTTAAAAATAAATTTTCAAATCATTGCTGGCGAATGTGGAGCAGTGCCGTTGTGACCTCAAAAGGTGGAATAGTACCTTGTTGTTTTGATAAGGACGCGGTAAATACCCTAGGAGATTTGGAAAAAGAAAAATTTGAAAAAGTTTGGCTAAGTAAAAAGTACAATAACTTTAGAAAACAAATATTTATGGACAGAAAAGAGATTGAAATTTGTCAAAATTGTTCTGAAGGGTCGAAAGTATGGGCATAAAAAAAGCCCTATGAAGGGCTTTAAATAAATTCAAAAAGAATTTTAATGATCGTGACCATCGTGCTCTTCCTCTGCAGAAGCTTCTTCAGCAGCTTCTTCCATAGTAGAATCAGCAGCAGCTTCTTCCATAGTAGAGTCAGCAACTGGAGCAACTTCTTCAACTGGAGCAGCTTCTTCAACTGGAGCAGCTTCTTCAACTGGTTCAGCAGCAGGAGCTTCTTCTGTTGCAGCACCACATGATATCATCAATGCGGTAACAGGTAAAATCCAAAACTTTTTCATAATAATTGATTTAAATATTTATAATTTGCAAATTAATTCGTGTAAAACTCTAGATATTTTTGATAAAATCCTAATAATCAATGATAAAAGTACAATAAGATTTTAGACTTTCATGATGTCTACTTCTTTGACAGCTACTAATTCATCAACTTTTTTAGTAAAAGTATCAGTTAATTTTTGGATTAATTCTTCAGAATCTTTGACTTCATCTTCACTAAGACCTTCTTCTTTCAAGCTTTTGATCATATCGTTAGCATCTTTTCTTTGAGATCTAATACTAACTTTTGCATTCTCACCTTCTGATTTGGCTGTTTTAACAAGATCTTTTCTTCTTTCTTCGGTCAAAACAGGAACTGAAATAATAATAACTTCTCCATTATTCTGAGGGTTTAATCCTAGATTGGCATTAATTACAGCTTTAGTAATTTCATCTAACATAGATTTTTCCCATGGCTGTATTGTAAGTGTTCTAGAATCTAAAGTACTAACATTTCCAATTTGAGCTAATGGGGTGGGTGAACCATAATAATCAACCTTAACGGTGTCAAGCATTGAAGGGTTTGCTCTTCCAGCTCTAATTTTACTTAATTCTATTGAAAGATGAGTAACACACTTATTCATTGCTAACTCAGCTTCATCTAAGATTATATCAACTTCTTCCATTTAAGATTTATATTGTGACTAATGTTCCTATCTTATCACCTAATATAACTTTTTTTAAATTACCAGGGCTATTCATATCAAAAACAACAACAGGTATTTCATTTTCTTTACAAAGAGTAAACGCAGTCATATCCATGATTTTCAATTGTTTATCATAAGCTTGATCAAAAGTTAGAGAATCAAACTTTAATGCATTACTATTTTTTTCTGGATCAGAATCGTATACTCCATCTACTCTTGTACCTTTAAGAATTACAT
>Ga0228664_1000340_pt1 | contig 29490 bp, 38 predicted proteins | sample 78DmetaG_FD_183029 | JGI IMG/M metagenome (GOLD analysis project Ga0228664, IMG submission 183029) | Seawater microbial communities from Monterey Bay, California, United States - 78D | ecosystem: Environmental > Aquatic > Marine > Coastal | place: USA: California | collected 2016-09-26 | reverse complement strand
GCGACGCTTCATTGGAAGGCCCTCCCGACGCTGCAGGAGGCGGCGTGCAAACAAATAGGCTTTTTGCCCATTGGCAATGCTGTTACCAAAAGGCCAGCCTGTTGGGGTACATTCACAGGCATGGGGAGTCACCCGATGGAAGAGGTTCGGTTACTGCAGGTTGAGGGGCAGATTCAGGCGCTTGCGCGGAGCTGGCTTTACCTGGCTGCGCAGCTGGAGTTGCAGGGTGTTGACCCGGCTCCGCTGGAGCGCTCGATGCTGGGGACGAGTTGGCCAGACGCGCAGGTTGAGCCGCATGCTCAGGCGATGATGCAAGCTCTGGTTGAGCAACTGGCCGGCGCCCGTGAGGGGCGGCGAAGTCAATGCCAATCAGCGGGGCTCGATGCTTGAAGCCCAGCTCGTTGCGCAGATCCTGGTAGGCCCTGGCCTTCAGGTGCTGCCCAACAAGTTGGCCGGCGCCGAGCAGCATCAGGCGATCGATCAGCTTTGCAGTACCGGCGCTGGCCGGGGTGCGATCGACGAACACCAGGGCCTGCTGGCGGGCTTCGCTCAGGTGGGCGGCGATGGCCGGGCCATCACCAGGTGCGCAGGCGATCAGCGCGTTGAGCGCGGCGCGCCAGGCGTCCATGGGGGGGGAATCAGCTCGATCTCTTCGAGCGCAACTTGCGGCTGGTCGGTCATGGCAGTGACCCTCGCTGCTGTTGTGGTTGGTGGGGTTAAGCGGCGACCGGCTCGCCGGCCTTGAGGCCCAGGGCGACGGCAATGACATGCGACTGGCCGTAGTTGCCCTTGGAGAAGCCGTTGAGTACTTGGTAAACGGCGGTGGGCGGGAAACCGTGGTCTTTTGCCCATTGATTGACGGTTAGGCCCTTGGCACGGAACTGGGCTTTAACCTGTTCGACGGTCTTGGGTTTTTGCTGGGTTGCCATGGCGGTGGCTCCTCGGCTGGTAGTTGAAGATTCATAAGAATCTTTGGTGTTTGTGAGGCTGAGTATGGGTAGAAAACTACCCATCGTCAAGGAGGTTTATGGGTACTTATTTGCCCATTGGCGAGCGGCTTGCTGAGGAAAGGAAGCGGCTAGGGTTCAATCAAACCGACTTCGCGGCTGTGGCTGGAGTAAGCAGAAAAACTCTTTTCGGCTATGAGAGCGGCGAGCGAACGCCCGACGCTGGGGGGCTTGCTGCCTGGGCTAGCGAAGGTGTGGACTTGATGTACGTGGTGCTTGGTGAACGCTCGAAAGCCCACCCCGTCGCTCAACTTCCAGCAGACGAACAAGTCTTGCTGGAGGCATATCGAGCTATGCCGGCCCGTGCTCGTAAGCTCCTTCTGGCCGAAATGCTGACGGGTAAGAAGACACGCAAAGCTGACGGTAAGGCTGATGGCATGAGCGTTTCAGGCGATGGGAACCGAGTAGCTGGAAGGGATTACAACGAAACGAAGGAGTAGCACCGTGGATATCCAGGTTGAGGGGAGCAACAACCGAGTCGCCGGGCGGGACTATTACGAGAATCAGATCAAGCCTTGCCCGCGATGCGAGGTCAGGGTCATTGATCGTGAAAAGAGCATCTGCAACCACTGCACCAAGGAAGAGAGAGATGAAAAGGCCCGTGGGCAGATGACGCTGTTCGGCCTGGGAGTGCTCTTCATCTTCGGTTGGTTACATGGTTGGCGGTCAGAAAGAGGCCTGGCGCCAGGTATAGAAGGGCTGGCCGAGACACTGGCACTGTCGGTCGGTATTGCCATCGCAGCGCTTTCAGTGATCTGGTTTTTACTTCCGCTTGTTGTTGAGATCGGTGCGGCCTACTTCGAGAGCCGCCGTAATCGCTATCGCGAATAACCACATGGATGAGGCCTGTGTAATGAAGATCAGAGCAATGTTTTTCACGGTGCTGGCTGCCGTTCTTCTATCCGGCTGTGCTACGGACTACCGAAACAAAACGCCTACAGAGGTCGCACAGGCAACTCGCGTGCATGAAAGCGAGTACAGCAAGAGCAGGATCTACCTGGCGCCACCCGTGACGGGTAATCCGGTGATGGGCATGACCTACGAAGCCCAGCTCGCCGCCATCCAGTCGAAGAAGGACGGCTCGATAACTCATGCCCTTCGGGTGAAGTGGAGCTACCTCTCTCACGCTTGGATGTTCTTCTCCAATGCCACGCTGCCGGGGCCAATTCCTCTTGAAACCGTATCCACGAATAGGGAGGTGTATAGCTGTCGCTCTAGCCGGTGCAGCTACTACGAAAGCACGTCAGCAGTTGTGCCGCTGGAGATCCTGGCCAATGCATCGGCGGGTTTAAAGGTTCGCTTCTCCTCCCAGCAGGGCGCGGTCATGGTTGAGCTGCCGGCCACCTATGTGCTCGGCTATCTGCAAGCTATGTCCACGGCGCTGGGCGGCGCTGTCGCGCCGACTGCTGCGGCCCCAGCATCAAGGATTCCCAAGTGGGAGGCTGTACCGACCCGCCCTGCAGGCCAGCCTGGTGAGGTGGTGAAGAGCAAGGAGCAGCAGATCCAGGAGCTGCAGAACACGCCTGGGCTGAGTTATGAAGAGTACCAGCGGCGGTACCAGCTGATTATGGGGCAGTGATTCATGATGCTGGATCCGATTCCGCGAGCTTTTGCTTTGGCCGCCTGGCAGCGCATAGCTAGTGAGATTAAGGCCTCAGTCGAGTTGAAGGCTGCTATGCAAGAGGAAGCGTTGAGGCTGCAGGCCAAAAACTGTATCCAGCGTGAGTTCACTCGGGGAATGGGAGCCGTACTTCACGGGCAGCGTTGGGATTGGCCTAAAGGGAAGGCGCTTATTGCAGAGCGCCTAGGGGAGCCGCCGCATGTTGATGATTTGCTGGAGGGGCTGTTCTCTTGGTTCATGTCTGCGACTCACAAGCTATACCGGCGCGGACAAATAAGAGCCTTACTGGCTGAGGGTATGGGCCATGTGATCCTTGTATCTGCTGATGCGATAGATGGTGAACCAGCGCCGTGTGGTGCTGCCGATCAGCAGGTACTGACCGTTAGTGATGACGTTCTGAAGAGGATGCCGCCATGCGGTCATCCGTTTTGCGCATGTAGCTGGGCGCTGACCTATCCAGATTATGTGAAGTAACACCCGGGGCGCCGCAATGGCGCCCTTTGTCTTTTTCGGCTAGCCGAAAAGACCCCACGCGCGCGCGAGGTGAAGCTGTGATCTCTGCCGGTTAAGCACGGCACTTATGAGCACAGCCACGGCCAGGGATTGGCCAACCTCGGAGCGCAATCATGTCTCAAGCCTGCAAGCCCAAGCGCCGCTTCCTGCCGCGCATGACCGTTTTCGCTGTTATCTCCCTGATGCTGCTGACCGCCATCTGGTTCGTGCGGCCCGAGCAGCTGCAGGTGGTGCTGTACAAGGCCAGCCTAGTGACGCTCGGCGCAGTGCTGGGCTACTACATCGACCGCGCGGTGTTCCTGACCGAAGCCCGGCCGCATGAGTGCATTGGCGGCATTCATATCGTTGGCGCGTGGCTGCGGCGAGCCCTGATTGTGCTGGCCTGCATCCTCGGCCTGACGCTGGGGCTCTGATCATGGCCCGCCTGAAGCGCTGGCTCGCTGCTGCGGGCAACGACATTGCGATCATCTGGGAGATCGAACCGCGCCTGTTTCTGTGGCCGCTGATCCTGCTGGTGTTCGCAGTCGGCTTCTTCATCGTGCCCAGCGCCGATGCTGCAAGCATTCCGACCGCTGCCGAGCAGCACCGCCGCACCCTTGTGCGTGCAGCGCACGCCGAGTGGGGCCTGGGTGCGCCTGTTTCGACCTTTGCCGCCCAGGTTCACCAGGAGAGCGCCTGGCGGGTGAACGCTCGCTCACCGGTCGGCGCCGAGGGACTGGCGCAGTTCATGCCCGCGACTGCGGACTGGATGGCCGAGATCTACCCGCGCAGCCTGGGCCCGGCGCAGCCGTACAACCCAGGCTGGGCACTGCGGGCCATGGTCGCCTTCGACCGCTGGCTCTACGAGCGAAACCAGGCCGTTAGCGAGTGTGACCGCTGGGCCTTCGTGCTGGCCGGCTACAACGGCGGCAATGGCTGGGTGAATCGTGACCGCAGGCTGGCCTCGGCAAAGGGCGCCGATCCGCTGGCCTGGTTCGATTCCGTCGAGCGGCATAACGCTGGCCGCTCGGCTGCCAACTTCCGCGAGAACCGCCATTACCCGCGCGCCATCCTGCTGCGCTGGGAGCCGATGTATGCGGCTGCCGGCTGGGGGCCTGGCGTGTGTGCCGAGAGGTATTCGATGTGAGCAGTAAAACTGAGATCACCTTTGCCGATGTACGCCATCTGTTCTCCCTGAACGATGAGTTCCGCTGGACGTGGCTGCGTCGCTGGCTCTGGGAGCAGCTGTTCAGGCCGCTACTGCTGGGCGCGGTGATCGTCGGGTTGGTGTTCAGCATCGGCTTTGCATTTGGCAAGGGGCTTTCTGCTGGTCTGAACCTGCAACCGCCAACGATCAATCTGCGCGTGGTGCCAGGCAACGACACGGCTGCGAGGTATCACAATGAAAATTCCAACGCTGTTTCTGCTCGCCACGTTGACCAGCAGTTCGCCTGCCGCTTGCTCGCGGAACTGGTTGGCTGCCGCCGAGCTGTTCGCATCGCCGCCGCCCCGCGTTCGTCCGGCCCAGCTCTGGCCGCCCGAACGCGCGGACAAACGACCACCCATGCCGCGCTGGCTGCGGCGCCGGCTCAAGCGTAAGGGGCGGTGATGAGAAAGGTCATCGGATGGTTCGTTGAGCACTGGTACGTGGGTGTTTTCCTCGCGCTGCTGATGCAGATGTGGGCCCACGGCCAGAACCAGTACGACCTCGGGCATAAGACCGCCCAGGCCAAGGGCGACAAGGCCCTGGCCGATCTGCGCGAGGAGCACCAGAAGCTGCGTGCCGACGCCGCCGAACAGAACCTGGTGCTCTACCGCCAGCAGGTGGAACGCGCAAACCAGGCCGAGCTGGTGTTCCTGGATGCCCAGGACGAGATCGGCCGACTCAAGCAGCAACTCACACAGGAGCGCATCAACCGTGTCTCGAATCAATACACGCCAGTTCGTGGCGGCGCGGCTGTTGCCGCTCCTCGCATCGTTATTACTTGTGGCTGGCTGCGCGACTTCAACGCAGCGCTTGGAGCCACTGCCCCAGCTCCACCCGGCTGCCGAGCCTACGCCGGCTCTCAAGAAGCGGCCTGGCCCGCCCCCGGCTCTGACGCCGAACTACTGGAAAGCGGCGTTACCGCCGCAGACATCCTGGCCCATGCGCGTGACTACGGCGCTTGGGCGCTCGCCAACCTTGCGCAGCTGAATGCACTGATCGACCTACACAACAAGGACAAGCCCTGATGGATTTCGACTACCTGCTGCGCCTCGGCCAGTTCCTGTTCACCGTGGTGGTGGGCCTGTTTTCGCTGATGGCCGCACGCCGGGCCTCATCGAAGGTCGAGGCCGAAGCCCTGGCCCAGCGCCTGGCCGGGCAGGACAACCGGCTGACGGTGCTGGAGCAGCAGATGAAGCACCTGCCCACCAGTGACCAGTTCACCGAACTGGCCGGCGAGCTGGCCGAGCTGGCGGGCGACATGAAGGCGATCAAGGTCGAGATCGCGGGGGTAACTAAAGCGCTCGACCCTTTGGCACGCGCCGTCGAGCGTATGAACGAATACCTGTTGAACAACAAGTGAGGCTGCAATGAGCACTCAATACGCTGACTTTCTGCGCCAGGACCAGCGCCTGGTGATGCTGCGCATCCTCTCTGAGCTGCCGCAGTACCGCTCCAACTCCTCGGTGATCGCCAACCTGCTCGGCCAGTTCGGGCACCACCCGAGCCGCGACCAGGTTATGGGTGATCTGGTTTGGCTCGGCGAACAGGGCCTGGTGTCGATCGACGATATCGGCTCCGTCCTGGTCGTGACCCTGACCGAGCGCGGTGGCGACGTGGCTGCCGGCCGCGCATCGGTTCCGGGCGTCAGCAAGCCGAGGCCCTGAGCATGGGGCGCAAGTCGAGCATCGACCGGCTAGAGCCGGCAGTCCGCACCCACATCGAGAAGCGCCTGCGCGAGCGGCGCCTCACCCTGGACGAGCTGATCGAGGATCTGCACGAGCACTTCCCCAGCGCGGACAAGCCCAGCCGTTCGGCGATTGGCCGCTACAAGGTCAGCTTCGACGAGATGGCCAAGCGGCTGCGCGAGCAGCAGGCCATGGCCAGCCTGCTGGTCGAGGAGCTGGGCGAGAACCCGAACGACAAGGCCGGCGCGCTGATGGTGCAGTCGATCCAGACCCTGACCACGCACGCGGCCCTGGGCGCGCAGATCGACGACGAGACCACCATCGACGACGTGCGCAAGCTCGCCCGTGCCGCCAAGGACGTGCTGCAGGCCAGCAAAGCCAGCCGCGAGGAGCGAGCCGCGATCGCCCGTGAGGCACGCGAGGCGCTGCTCGAAGAGCAGAAAGCTGCACTGGCCGCCATGCCCATCAAAGGCGGCGTAACCGAGGAAACCAAGCAGGCCATCCGCGAAGCGCTGGGGATCACGGCATGAAGTACAAGGGCAACGCCAAGGTCATTCCGGCCAACCCGGAGGCGATCTTCATACCTTTTCAGAGCCGCTGGATCACCGATGACAGCCGCCTGAAGCTGATGGAGAAGTCCCGTCAGATTGGCCTCTCTTGGTCGACGGCGTACGCCGCCGTCGAGCGTACTGCTGCGGCGGGTGCTCGCTACGATCAGTGGGTCAGCAGCCGTGATGATCTGCAGGCCAAGCTGTTCATCGAAGACTGCAAGATGTGGGCGAAGATCATGAACCTGGCCGCCAAGGATCTTGGCGAGGTCGTGGTCGACGAGAAGTCGAAGGTCTCGGCTTACGTGCTGGAGTTCGCCAGCGGGCGCCGCATCCACAGCATGTCGAGCAACCCGGACGCTCAGGCCGGTAAGCGTGGCGGCCGGATCCTCGACGAGTTCGCGTTGAACAAGGACAACCGCCAGCTGTGGGCGATCGCCTATCCCGGCATCACCTGGGGCGGCAGCATGGAGCTGGTTTCGACCCATCGCGGCAGCAACAACTTCTTCAACCAGCTGGTGCGCGAGATCAAGGAGAACGGCAACCCGAAGAACATCAGCCTGCATACCGTGACCCTGCAGAACGCGCTCGATGAGGGATTCCTGTTCAAGCTGCAGCAGATGTTACCCGCCGATGACCACCGCCAGGACATGGATGAGGCCGCTTACTTCGACTACGTGCGCGCCGGCTGTGCGGACGAAGAGTCGTTCCAGCAGGAGTACATGTGCAACCCGGCCGACGACGATATCGCCTTCCTGGAATACGACCTGATTGCCTCGGCCGAATACCCCGGCGATGCCAACTGGCAACAGATCGAGGGCGGCCGGTTGTTCTGCGGCGTCGATATCGGCCGCAAGAAAGACCTCACCGTGCTGTGGGTGGTCGAGCTGCTCGGCGATGTGCTGTACACCCGCCACGTCGAGCGCCTGCAGAACATGCGCAAGTCCGATCAGGAGAAGGTGCTTTGGCCGTGGTTTCAGCGCTGCGAGCGGATCTGCATCGACGCCACTGGCCTGGGCATTGGCTGGGCTGATGACGCCCAGGATGCGTTCGGCCAGCACCGTGTTGAGGCGGTGACCTTCACCCCTTATGTGAAAGAGGCATTGGCCTACCCGATCCGGGGAGCAATGGAAGACCGGAAGATCCGCATTCCCTTCGACAAACAGACCCGTGCCGCACTGCGCCTGGTGACCAAGCAGGTGACCAGCGCCGGAAACGTGCGCTTCACCGCTGAGCGCACGCCGGATGGCCACGCGGATGAGTTCTGGGCGCTCGGCCTGGCGATCCATGCCGCCTCTCAGTTGGTGGCCATCCCCATCGACTACCAATCCACCGGCACCCGCGCCCTGGCCGGCAACACATTTACCAGCAGCCCCGCCGGCCAGCGCACCACGCGTGGCTTTGGCACCGTGCGCGGCGGCAATGACTTCGGAGGCTTCTGATGCAAAAGCCCAAGCTCCACCGGGAGATCGCCACCACGGGTGACGGTCGCGATATCACCAAACCGTTCATGAGTGGCCTGCAGCAGCCTAACGACAGCGTGTTGCGGGCGCGTGGCGGCAACGACCTGAAGGTCTACGAACAGGTATTCAGCGACTGGCAGGTGAAGAGCGTCTGGCAGCAGCGTCAGCTGGCCGTGGTGAGCAAGGAGTTCAAGATCGATGCCGGCGGCGATCGCCCAGTCGACAAGCTGGCCGCCGAGTTCCTGGAGCAGCAGCTGCATAACGTCGGCTGGGACAACGTGACCAAGAAGATGCTGTTCGGCGTGTACTACGGCTATGCCGTGGCCGAGTTGATCTATGGCCGAGACGACCGCTACATCACCCTGGATGCGATCAAGGTGCGCAACCGCCGCCGCTTCCGCTATGACCAGGATGGCGCGCTGCGCCTGCTGACGCCGAACAACATGAGCCTGGGCGAGCCTGCGCCGGCCCCGTACTTCTGGCACTTCAGCACTGGCGCTGACAACGACGACGAGCCCTATGGGCTGGGCCTGGCGCACTGGCTGTACTGGCCGGTGTTCTTCAAGCGCAATGGCATCAAGTTCTGGATGATCTTCCTGGAGAAGTTCGGCATGCCCACGGCCAAGGGCACCTACGGCAAGAACGCTACGCCAGAAGAGCAGGACAAGCTGCTGCATGCTGTGCATGCCATTCAGGCCGACTCGGGCATCATCATTCCCGAGGGCATGCTGATCGAGCTGCTATCTGCAGGGCGCTCCGGTTCCGCCGATTACCAGGCCAACCATGACACTTGGGACGCAGCGATCGCCAAGGTAGTGCTGGGCCAGACGGCCAGCAGCCAGGGAACGCCGGGGCGACTGGGCAACGACGAGCTGCAGGGGGACGTGCGCCTCGATCTGATCAAGGCCGATGCCGACCTGGTGTGCGAGAGCTTCAACATGGGCCCGGCCCGCTGGCTGACAGCCTGGAACTTCCCGGATGCGATGCCGCCGCGCGTGTACCGCGTAGTCGAAGAGCCCGAAGACATGGACGCCCGCGCCAGCCGCGACGAGAAGATCTCGCGCATGACTGGCTACAAGCCGACCCTGGGCTACGTGCAGGAGACTTACGGTATCGAGCTTCAGGAGCAGACGCCACCCAATGGCGCCCAGCCACCTGCTGCTGCCGAGTTCGCCGAGGGCAAGACGCCGCGCGACCCGGCTGCTGCCATGGCGCCGCGCCTGGCGCAGGACATGCGCGCCGCTGTGGGTGGCTGGGGCAAGCGCCTGCAGGAGATCTTCGAGAGCGCCACCAGCGTCGAGGATCTGCGCGAGAAGCTGCTGGCCGCTGCACCCGAGCTGGGCATGGACGAGTATGCGGCGGCGATGGGTCTGGCCCTGGAGGCGGCGCACCTGGCTGGGCGCAACGACATTCAGGACGAGTTGGCGGCCCGAGGTAACACCTGATGGCCACCGCCGCCAGCTACGGCAGCCTGTCGTTTCGCGAGCAGATCGACTTCATGCGGGCCAAGCAGCCCGTGGTCGACTACTGGCGGGTTCAGGGCGCCGCGCATGATCAGAGTTTCGTCAGTGCTGGTGCGCATCGCGTTGACCTAGTGGCGGATCTGCACGCGATCATCAACCGCGCGATCAGCGATGGCACCACCCTGCAGGACTTTCGCGAGGACTACTTCGCCGTCCTGGACAACTACGGGTGGGAGCCGGATGGCGGCCGGGAGTGGCGCGCGCGGGTGATCTATGAGACCAACCTGCGCACCAGCTACGCAGCCGGCCGCTATGCCCAGTTGCAGGCAGTGAAGGCTGAGCGACCGTTCTGGGTCTACAACCACAGCGACGCGGTAGAGACGCCGCGCGAGCTGCACCTGCTGTGGAATGGCCTGGCCATCCATGCGGACAACCCCTGGTGGCAATTGCATTACCCGCCGAACGGCTGGGGCTGCGGCTGTTTCGTCACGGCCTATAGCCTGGAGGAGCTGCAGCGCTACCTGGGCAAGAGTGGCCCGGACGAGGCGCCGGCCAGCAACGTGCGCGGCATCGTGTTCAAGGGCCAGGTGGTGCAGGTGCCGGAAGGCATCGACCCCGGTTGGGGCTACGCGCCGGGGCGCAGTGTGTTCGAGCAGCAGGTACAAGGCGCCCTGGAGAAGACCACGCGGCTGCCGGCCGAGCCGGCAGCGCGGATGAATGAGCAGCTGCTGCAGCGCCCTGCAGTGACGGTGGCGCTACGTGACGACTGGTCGAAGCTGCTCGATGTCGCATCCAGGGCGACCGGCCCGGTGGTCGATCGGCAACTGGTGGTTGGCTCACTGGCACCGTCCGCCACCGAGGCAGCCTTGGCGTTGGTCGAGCTGCAGAGCCCGCTGGTGCGCGCCGGTACCGCGTTCGCCCGCAGCGTGCTGCAGGACGCTGCGGCCAGCGTCACCCGTGCGACCTTGACCCGCCTGCCGATCATCCTGGCGCGGCCTGCTGCCGTGCTGCTCGACCCGCTGCAGCAGCTGCTGTTGTACGTAGCCAGCACTGGAGGCGGCGCCCAGCGTGAGGTGGTGCGCGTGGCGGTGGCCAGCACCGGGCCCAGCGTTGTGGGTGCAGCGATGATGAACACGGCGGATCTGGCGGGCGATATCGCCGCCGGCACGCTGCAGCTGCTGGAGGGCTCGATCTGATGGCTGGGGTAACGCTGGAGTACGTCGCCCGCGACGCGCTGCGCGAGATGCAGGCCATGGGCGCGGCGCTGGCCGACCCGACGCCGCTGCAGCGCGATATCGGCGAGTTGCTGCTGATCATCCACCAGCGACGCTTCCGGGCCCAGGAGTCACCCGACGGGGCGGCCTGGCAAGCACTGAGCCCCGGCTATCTGAAGCGCAAGCCCAAGAACAAAGACAAGATCCTGGTACTCGGTGCCGGTGCGGTAAGCCTAAGTGGTGGCCTGCGTTACCAAACCGACGGTGATGACCTGCTGTTCGGTAGCGACCGGCCCTATGCGTCCATCCTCCATTTCGGCGGCAAGATCGAGCGTCAGGCCCGCGCGGCTACGGTCTACTTCCGCCAGGGCAAGGGTGGCGAGATCGGTCGTCAGTTCGTGCGCAAGGACAAGAGCAACTTCGCCCAGGATGTGAAGGTCGGCCCGTACACCATCACCATGCCGGCACGACCATGGCTGGGTACGTCACCCGAAGACGACGAGCAGATCCTGCAGCGTGTTTTGAAGTACATCAGCCAGTTTTCCGGGTGAAAATCTAAAACCGCCAGAAACGCGCCAGGAGGCCCTATAGGGCGTTTTACTGCTGGCGTTGTACTCAGCGCATCGAGCAGCGGCCTTGTCAGCGCGTTTTGGGCGTTTATAAACACGCCTGGGGGCATTGCCACCGACACCCTTGCCGTGTTCTCGTAGAAAAGGCCCTTCGGCATCCAAACCGAGGGGCTTTGTCTTTTTCGGCTGGCCGAAAAGATTCCCGCGCGATACCGCCCCAATCTGGCGGTATGAACAAGCCAACCGCAACGCTGCCCATTCTGCCCGCCGGTCGTCACACCGCTCTCGACGGCCGCCCGGTGGAATTTACCGAAGCCATCCTGCAGGAGATCGCGGAGACCTACGATCCCGCCCTGCACGAGGCGCCCCTCGTCATTGGTCACCCCAAGCTCAACGGCCCGGCGTATGGCTGGGCCAAGAGCCTGGAGATGCGCGACGGCATGTTGTTCGCCGAGCCGCACCAGGTGGTGCCGGAGTTTGCCGAAGCGGCCAACCGCAAGATGTACAAGAAGCGGTCGGCCTCGGTGTACCTGCCGGACTCACCGGGCAACCCGGTACCGGGCAAACACTACCTGCGCCATATCGGCTTCCTGGGCGCCATGCCGCCGGCCATCAAGGGCATCCCGGATGCGGAGCTGAACTTCGCCGAGGACGATGGCGGCCTTGCCCTGGAGTTCGCCGAGCCGCCCTACGCCCTGACCGGTGTCACAGACATCCTGCGCCGCATTCGCGACTACTTCGTCGAGCGCGAGGGGGCCGAGCGTGCCGATCAGCTGATCCCGAACTGGCAGCTGCAGAGCATCGAAGAGGACGCCCGCCGGCGCGCCGAGGACAAGCTGGGCGCCGGCGGCTTCACCTCATTTTCAGAACAACCCACCGAAGCTGGCGCTGAAGCCGCAGCGGCATCTGCCGCCGCTGCAGCCGAGCCCGACAACGCCTCCCCAGGAGGTGGCAAGGCCACGTCGGCGGCAGATGCCGACGTGCTCGAACAACCCACCCAGCAGGAACCGAGCATGACTCCCGAGGAACGCGAACAGCAGCTCGTTGAGCGCGAGCAAAAGGTGGCTGGCGAAGAGGCGAAGATCGCCCAGCGCCAGGCCGAAGAGAAGCGCACGGCTGCGACCGAGTTCGCCGAGGGCCTGGTGGCCCAGGGCAAACTGCTGCCGCGCCAGAAACTGCCGATGGTCGAGCTGATGCTCAGCCTGCCGGCGGCGCCGCTGGAGTTCGCCGAGGGCGACCAGCAGGTAACCAAGGGTGGCGATGAAGTACTGCGCGACTTCCTGGACAGCCTGCCGCCGCAGGTGGAGTTCGGTGAGAAAAGCCGCTCCACCAGTCGCGACCTCGATGTCGACGACGCCAACGCCATTGCCGCCAAGGCAACGGCCTATCAAACCGAGCAACGCCAGGCTGGCCGCGAAATCAGCATCAGCCAGGCGGTTAGCCATGTCACCAAAGGGGGCCAGTAACCCATGAACATTCCAGGACTCACGACTGCGTTTCGCGCCGGTGGCGCGATCACCAAGCGTCGCATCCTCACCGATGGCACCGCTGATGGCGTCGCTATTCAGGCAACCGGGGCCACTGCTCGTCTGCTGGGTGTGAGCACCGATATCGACACCGACTCCGGTGCGACCGTCGATGCCATCCGTAGCGACCTGGCGCCGGTGGAGTACGGCGGCACCGTAGACCGTGGCGATCCGCTGACTGCGGACGCCAGCGGCCGAGCCATCGCCGCCACCCTGCCGATCGCAGCCAACACCTACATCATCGGCTTCGCCGAGGTGAGCGGTGTGCTGGGCGATATCGGTTCCGTTCAAATCGCGCCGGGTCTCCTGGCCCTGTCCGCGTAAGGAGCAGCACATGAGCAAGGCATCGTTTCCGATTACTCCCGAGCTGACGGCGATCGCTATCGCCTACCGCAACAACCGCATGATTGCGGATGACGTCCTGCCGCGTGTACCGGTGGGCAAGCAGGAGTTCAAATACACCAAGTACGACCTGCGTGAAGGCTTCACCGTGCCTAACACCAAGGTGGGCCGTAAGTCCGCACCGAACCAGGTCGAGTTCTCTGGTACCGAAGAAACCAGCAGCACCGAGGATCACGGTCTGGATGCTCCGGTGCCGAATAGCGACATCGAGAACGCGGCAGAAAATCAAGATCCGCTCGGCCGTGCGGCTGAGCTGGTGACCAACCTGATCCTGCTCGATCGCGAAGCGCGTACCTCCAGCACGGTGTTCAGCAACGCCAGCTATGCCGCAGGCAACCGCACCACCCTGAGCGGTACCAGCCAATGGAGTGACGCGGCCAGCAACCCGATCCCGGTTATCACCGATGCGCTCGACAGCGTGGTGATGCGCCCGAATATCGGTGTGCTGGGCCGTCGTACCAGTACCTGGTTGCGTCGTCACCCGAAGGTGGTCAAGGCCTACAACGGAACTGCCGGCGATGAAGGCATGGTGCCGATGCAGTTTTTGGCTGACCTGCTGGAGCTGGAAGCGATCTTCGTCGGTGAGGCCAAGCTCAACATCGCTCGCCCTGGCCAAGCAGCCAACCTGATCCGTGCCTGGGGCCCACATGCGGCATTCATCTACCGTGATCGTCTGGCTGATACACAGAACGGCACCACTTTCGGCTTTACCGCCCAATGGGGTGGTCGTATCTCCGGCTCGCAGTTCGATGGCGATATCGGTCTGCGCGGTGGCCAGCGTGTGCGGGTGGGCGAGTCGGTCAAGGAGCTGATCACCGCGCCTGACCTCGGCTACTTCTTCGAGAACGCCGTCGCCAACTGACCGACCACCTGACAAGGGCGGCCGACCAGGCCGCCTGCGGAGTGCACCATGTCGAAAGATCAACCCGTGCTGGCGTTCGTCGCCTACCACATTTCTGGCGGCCGCTATGGCGTGAAGAACGCTGCAGGCGAGCGCGTCGGTGAGTTCATTGGCAGCAAGGAAGAAGCCCAGGCCGAGGCGGATCGGCTGATCAAGGCGCAGGAATCGCCGGCCGAAGATCCGATCGTCTTCGGCGGTGGTGATACCGGCCTGAAGCCGCTCACCGAGGTGCAACTGCGCGCCTTCGCTGCGGATATCGAGATCGATGGCCATGACTCTTTGCCGGTCGACGAGCTGGCTGGCCTTGTGCTGGCCAAGATCATGGCAACCACCAATTCCACCGAACTGGCAGCGGGGGCTGGCGGCAGCGGCGCTGGGGATGCAGGCGCTGGCACTACCGGGCAGGAAGCCCAATCTCTCAAGCTTGGCAACCTGGCCGGCGTCATCGACCAGGCTGGCAACGGCCTGGAGTTGCACCAGTTGCCCGAGGAGCAACTGCGCAAGCTGGCCGAGGACATGGATATCGAAGGCCATGCCGGCATGACCATCGAGCAGCTGGTGGCCGCCATCCAGGCCGAGGATGTGGTGGTAAGCAACCCGGTGTACGTGGTCAACCGCGAACGCCTCGACCACGACGGCGAGTCCTATGGCTTCGGTGACCCGATCGAGTTCGCAGACCCTGAGCATGCTCGTGCTTTGCTGCTGCTCGGCGCGATCCTGGAGGATGCGTGATGGAAAACCAGCACAGGAAGATCAAGGGTTATCGCGAGCTGTCCCAGCTCGAGATCGACCTGATGAGCCGCATCAAAGCCAAGGGCGCCGAGCTGCTGGAGCTGCATTCCGAATTGCTCCTGCACCTGCAGGCTCAGCAAACGGCTGCGAAATGCCTTATCGAGCAGCTGCCTGAAGATGAGCTTCAGCGCTTCACTGCTGCCGAGCCATTCCGCTGGGCGGCGATCGCCAAAACCGACATCCAGACCGGCATCATGGCCTTGGTGCGCGCCGTGGCTCAACCGGGGGAATGCTGAGCATGTACGTCTCCCTGGTCGAGCTGGCCGACCGGCCTGGCGCCCTGGAGTTGGCCCAAGCGGCCACCCCCGAGCGCTTCCGCGCTGTCGACTCTGCGCTGCTCGATGCACTGCTGCGCGACCAGGACGTCAGCAACTGGCCTGCCGAGGAAGTCGAGGTCGCTGAGCTGACCAAGCAAGCGATCGTCGCCGAGGTGCAAGCTGCAGGCGGGCTGATCGATGGCTTCCTGGCACGCCGTGGCTACACGCTGCCGCTGACCCGTACCTATTCCGTCGTCACTGGCTGGGCCAGGGCGATCGCTCGCTACAAGTTGCACCAGGCGCGCCTGAGCACCGAGAAAGATGACCCGATCGTGCGTGACTACCGCGATGCGCTGGCGCTGCTGAAGCTGGTTGCGGAGGGCAAGTTCAGCCTCGGTACCGAAGATCCGCTAACGCCGCCCAGCAGCGGCGCACCCAAGTTCAGCGCACCGGCGCGGGTGTTCACCGCTGGCACGTTGAGGGACTTCTGATGGCCAGCGAACCGTTCGATATCGACCTGGTGATCGCCAGGCTGAAGGATCAGGTGCCCGTGCTGGATGGTGTGGCAGGCGCTGCCGAGCTGGAAGGCATCAAGGATCTGCGGGGATTTCGCACCCCGTCTGCCTTTGTAGTGCTTGTGCAGGAAACCCCTGAACCCCGTAAACCGGGTGCACCAGGTGCAGCCCGCCGGCAAATGACCAAGGCGCTGTTCGGCGTAGCCGTGGCAGTGCGCAACTACTCGGGCAACAAGGGCAAGGCTGCCAGTGATGACCTGCGGCCGGTGCTCGGCGCGATCCGCGATGCGCTGATCGGCTGGGTACCGCCCGGCCTGGCCGGGGCCCGAGATTGCCAACTGATCCAGGGCAAGGTGATCGACTACGACGCCAACACCTTGTTGTGGACTGACATCTACGAAACCCAACACGCCCTCGGGAGGGCCTCATGAGCAAAACCACCCCAGTCGCCCCGGCGGCCAAGGCTGAAGAGCCCACGACCGAGAAGGTCAAGCTGATCGCCGATCACACCCACGCTGGCAAGCCTTGCAAGACGGGTGACGAGATCGAGGTCACTCCGAACGAGAAGGCCTGGCTGATCCGCCACGAAAAAGTGGCAGACCCGGCCAAGCCCGCTACTACTGCACCGGCCAAGGAGTAAGTCATGTCCCTTTTCAGCTTCCAAGGCAAAATCCACCTGGCTGAGCGTTCGGCCCAGGGCAAACCCCTCAAGGTCACCTGGCTGGGTAACGCGCCTGCCTGCACTCTGCAGCTGGCCACCGAAACCACCCCGAAGACCGAGAGTTTCTCTGGCAACCGCCTGCAGTACGGTCTGCTGCAACGCGGCAAGACTGCGACGCTCAACCTCACTCTGGACGAGTGGACGCTCTACAACCTGGCGCTGGCGCTGTATGCCGCAGATGTGGCGATCGCCACCGGTACCGTCACCGGTGAGGCGCTGCCTTCGCCGCTGGCTGCTGGCGACATCATTCGCCTGAACAAGCCTTTCGTCAGCGATGTGGAGCTGACTGCAGCACCGAGTACTGCGCTGGTTGAGGGTACCGACTTCCGCGTGGAGTCCGCTTCTGCTGGTTTGATCGAGCTGCTCACGCCGCAAACGCCAGCCGTTACCGCTGCGTATGAGAATGCAGACGCTCGGGCGCTGACCATGTTCACCACCACGCCGCCTGACCGCTGGCTGATCCTGGACGGTATCAATACCGACAACCAGGAGAAGGTGGTGGTCGAGCTGTTCCGCTGCAAGTTCAACCCGGTGGGCGACTTCGGCCTGATCCACGAGGAGTGGGGCAACCTGCCTTTGACTGGCACTGTGCTGTATGACCCGCTCAATGCCAGCGACCCGACCCTGGGTGGTTATGGTCGCATTGTGCAGGCTGCTGCCTGATGGCTGGGCGTGTCGCCAGAAAGCCCAAGGAAGAGCAAGGCGCCAACGACCTGGAGGTCTTGCACCCCAACCGCTCGGCGACCATCGCCGAGCGCGAGGTGGTTGTTCGGGAGTATGGCTTCGTCGAAGGCATGAAGATGCTGGGCATGCTTGAGCCGTTCCTGGCGGATCTCAAGCAACTGATGGAGGACGATCAGCCTCTGACCGTCGCTGCCGCCAGTAGTCTGTTCGGCCAGCACATGGACGTGATCACCGAGGCGGTAGCCGTTGCGGCCGATGTCGAGGTGGAATGGCTGGTCGGGCTGAGCCAGGACGATGGCTATCACCTGATGATGCTGTGGTGGACTGCCAACGGCCCTTTCTACATTCGCACTGCCCGAAACCGGATCTTCGCCGATCGGGTGGAGCGAGCAAGAGCAACCGTTGGGCAGACGTTTACGCAACCCTGATCGCGGCCGGCTACGGAGACGCCGAGCGAATCGGCAAGCTGACCGAGCGACAGTTGTTGATGTACTACGAGGCCGAGCTGCGTCGCCAACGACGTGCCCGCGCTGAGTTCCTGACGGACGCCAACATGGCGTTCGCCGGGGGTAAGGATGCAGAGCAGCACCTGCAGGCGCTGTTGAAGTAGCAACGCTGTTGCTGCATTGCAAACTCCTGATCTAGTGTTCCCGCACCCGATCAGGAGTTTTTTATGGCCACAAACATCCAAAAGTTTGACCACCTCGCTGGCAAGATCTTTGCCGACCTGTACGAGAGCTTTCCCGTTCCTCGCATCATCTGGCTAGGTGACTACATCTCCACAGTGTTTGAAGTCAGTCCACCTGATGATGAGAACATGGGCGAAGAGGCGATCTCCGCTGTAGATTTCTACCAACACACGATGGATTGGCTTGAGAAAGCCGGCTTTATCGAAGTCCTTGATAGAAACCATGTGGGTGAAACGCAGGTCGTTCTGACAGCAAGGGGGCTTGAGGCCTTAAAGCTGGTGCCTGATTCGCTCAAGGGCGAAAAGAGTCTTGGGGAGCAACTTACCGAGGCTGCCAAGGCTGGCGTTCTGGATCAGATAAGAGAGCTAACTGGAAAAGTCATTGGTGCCGGCGTAAGCATGGGGGCAAGTTACATAAGTACGCTTTGATTTTCGGCTACCCGAAAATACAGCCACCCACGCGCGCGCGAGGATTGCAGCGAACCCCACGCCGTGATCCCGCCCGATGGCCAACAAAGAACTGGAACTCGCCCTACGTCTCAAGACCGACCTGGAACAGGGTCGGCGTGAGGTTGTAGATCTCGCTGAAGCCGTCGAGGACGTAGGTGCTTCAGCCAAGGACGCTAACCGCGATCTGAGCAAGTTGGGCAGCGGCGCTGATGCCGGTAAGGCCAAGACCACCGTCGATGGGCTGACCGAGGCAGTGCGTCAGGTCGGCGCTACCGCTGCCTCCTCCGGCGAAGAACTCAATCACCTTGGCGAAACGGCTGAACAACAGGCCGCACGTATTCGGGCTGTCGTCGCAGCCAGCCTGCAGCAGAAACAAGCCAGCGACCAGGCCGCCGCCAGCAATCAGCGCCTTAGCGAGTCGATTCGCTACACCAATGCCGACTGGAAGGAAACTGCGGCTGCGCAGTCGGCCTCCATGAACGCGTACCACGCTGCAGAACGCGCCCAGGAGCAACGCGCGCTGGCCGAGAAACGTGCCGCCGAGGAGACGGCAAAAGCAGCGGCCGAGGCTGACAAGCAGGACGCTGCCCTGCGCAAGTTGCTCGGCACCATCGACCGCACCGAACGCGAACTCAGCCAGCTCGACGCTCAGGAGCGCGAGCTGAACATGCACTTCAAAGCTGGCCGGCTGGATATCGACGCCTATGGCCGCGCCCTCGATGCCATCCGCAATCGCCGCAACGCCCTGCAGGGCATTGGCGATGAGGCGAAGCGCACCAACCTGCAGCTGAACAGCCTCACCACTACGATCCGCCGCGTGCAGGGCCTGTTGGTCACTGGCTTTGCGGGATTCGGCGTTACCTCGGCCAGCCGCGCGATCATCAACACCAACCTCGAATGGCAGCAGGCACAGTCCACCCTGCAGGCTGCTACCGGCTCCAGTGCCCAGGCCAGGCAGGAGCTGGAGTACGTGCGCGAGGTCTCCGAGCGCCTCGGCCTGGAGCTGCTCAACACGTCGCAGGCCTATGCACGCCTGGTGGCGGCAGCCAAGGAAACCCCTGAACTAGGTACGGCGATCCGTGGGATCTTCGAAGGCGTCAGCTCGGCTACCACTGCCCTGAACCTGACCAAGGAAGAGACCAATGGCATCCTGCTCGCCCTGGAGCAGATGGTCAGTAAGGGCAAGGTACAGACCCAGGAGCTGGTGATGCAGCTCGGCCAGCGCATTCCTGGTGCGTTCGCCCTGGCAGCCAAGGCACTGGACACCAACACCCAGCAGCTCAGCCAGTGGCTGGAAAAGGGCATGATTCCGGCCAGCCAGTTCCTGCCACGCTTCGCCGCTGCCCTGCAGGAGGCCTATGGCCCTTCGGCCCAGGCCGCTGCCGGAGGGTTGAACGCCGAGCTGAACCGCCTGAGCAACACCTGGACCGAGTTCAAGATCCAGGCTGGCGAGGCCGGCTTCGTCGAGTCATACACCTCTGCAATCCGCGATCTGCAGGCGGTGCTGCGCGACCCGACCATCACCAATGGCTTGAACACGCTCATCACTGCCATGGGCAAGCTGATTGAGTTCAGCGCGCGTGGCATCGGTGGAGCGACGAACTTCATCAGCTGGCTAGGGCAGGAGACTGCGGCTCGCCTCGGCGGCCCTGCTGGTGATGACACCGTGCGCGTCGAGCAAGCGATCGAGCGCCAGGCCGACGCGCTCAAGTCTGCTCAAGAGGCTTACTTCAAGGCGATTGACGGCGGTTATCCCCAGCACATGGTTGATCGCTTCGAGAAGCGCATGCAGGAGGCGCAGGCCGAACTTCAGCGCCTGCAGCAGCTGCAGCAGACCTTTAGCAGCACGCCGGCACCGGCTCCTCGATCTGCACCAGGTACTCCTACTCCGACCAACCTCGGCACCTTCACCCCAACTGGTGATGACAAGGCCGCAGCTCGCCTGGCTAAGCAGCAAGAGGACTGGGTCAAGCAGCTGGAGAAAGAGGCGGCTACCTACGGCAAGGGCAAGGCCGCACTGCGCGAGTACGAGCTGGAACAGCGGAACCTGAGTGGCGCCCTGGAGACTCGGGCACGTGCCGCATGGGCCGTGCTCGATGCCGCCGAAAAGCAGAAGAAGGCCGACGAGCAGGCCAAGCGCGATACCCAGTTGCTGGCCCAGCTACAGATCGACGTGATGAAGGCCACGGGCAAGAACGTCGACGCGGCAGCTGCTGAGATCGAGAAGAAGTACGGCGCCTTACGCAAGCGCCTGCAGGATGCCGGCAACACGGATGGCGCCAACCTGGTCGGCCAGCTGATCAACATCGAGCAGGCCCAGGCTCAGCTCGACCAGCTCAACCAGCAACTGGAGCGCATCTTCGCCGAGCAGGGGCGCCGAGAGCAGACCATCAGCACCCAGCAGCAGGCTGGCCTGGTCAGCGAGCTGGGTGCGCGTCAGCAGATCCTAGACCTCAACAAGGCTACGGCCGACCAGGTCGAGGCGCTGTTGCCGAAGATGCGCGAGCTGGCTGCTGTGACCGGAGACCCGGCCGCCCTGGAGCGCGTGAAGGATCTGGAGACCCGCCTGGTTGCTCTTCGCACTGTTGCAAACGAGTTTGCCAATGCGCTGAAGGCCGGCTTCGAGACGGGCATCCAGGGCGCGCTGAAGGGGCTGGCCACCGGTACGATGAACCTGCAGGAGGCGGCGACCTCCTTTATTACAGGTATTGCTGGGTCTCTGGCCGACCTCGCTTCTCGGCAGCTTGCGCAGATGGCCACTGATGGGCTCGCCGGCCTGTTCAGTAGTGGCGCTGAAGATGCCGTTGGCGCCACTGCGACAGCAACGGCGATTACCTCTGCGAGCACTGTGGGGGCCGGTGCAATGGGGTCTGCAATCACTTCTGCAGGCGCTATCGCAGCCCAAGCCATGGCTACAGCTATCACCACAGCTGCTGCCGGCAGTACCGGTACCAGTGGTGCCGGTGGGTTGTTGGGCCTGTTCAGCATGGGCGGAGGCGCCGGGGCTGGCGCTGGCGCAGCTGCTGGTGCCAGCGCATACACCGGCGCATTCGGGTTCGCCGAGGGCGGCCAGATCCGTGGCCCTGGCACGAACACCAGCGACAGCATTCCTATCTGGGCATCGGATGAGGAGTTCATGACCCGCGCTGCGGTCGTTAAGCAGCCCGGCGCCCTGGAGTTCCTGAGCATGTTCAACGCCAAAGGTATGGCGGCGCTGGATGAGTGGTCGATGAAACGCTGGCACCGCCACAGTACCGGCGGCCTCATCGGCGCCCCGGCACCGGCACTGCCAAGCCCCGGCCTAGGCACCTCCCGCCTGGCCGAGCCGGCGCAGACCAGCACCAACCTCAAGAACAACGTGAACCTCTACGCCGTACAGCGCCCCGAGGACGTCGCCGGCATGGCCTGGGGCAAAGCCGGCCAGGAACACTTCCTCGTCTATCTGCAACAGAACGGCGCCGAAGTGCGCCAGATCCTGGGACTCTGACATGCCTCACCAAATCGGCTTCGTCGACAACTCGGGCGGCGTGCTCGCCCACTACAAGATGCTGGAGACCATCCGCGACTTCGCCTCGGCCAACGGTTGGACGGTACTGCGCTACGATACCGCCCCGGCCAACCGCGAGTTGATCCTCAAGGGTGTGGGCTACACAGGCGAGGAGGAGATCTTCGTCGGGTTCCGCACGTACCAGGACGCCTCGGCCGACTACTACAACCTTTTGGCTGCCGTCTTTACCGGCTATGTGCCGGGCAACACCTTCGATACCCAACCAGGTGCACGCCTGAGCGGTGTGCCGGCACACAACAACCGCATCGACTACTGGCTGACGCTGAACCCCCAGCGCATCTCGCTGGCGATGAAGGTCGGCACGCCGGTCTATGAGTCTGCCTACGTCGGCAAGTGCCTGCCCTACGGCCGCCCGAGCCAGTACCCGTACCCTGTTGTTTGTAGCGGCATGCTCGTCGGCGCCGCGACGCTGCGCTTCAGCGACACAACTGCAAACCACTCGATTGGCTACAAGGGCAACTCAGCGCGGCTGGGCCTGCGCAGTAATGACAACTGGCTGAACGCGTACTGCTACCCGTGGGGCAATGCGCAGATCGCCGGCACGAACCAGCTGCGGGATACCGGCAGTTTCTATCATCTGCTGCCAGTGGAACTACACGACAACGCCAATAACATCTGGGGCGCCCTAGACGGAATCTATTACATAAGCGGGTTTAACAATGCGGTCGAGAACACGCTGAGTATCGCTGGTCAGTCCTTCGTTGTGATCCAGGACGTGGGTCGAAACAGTTTTACAGATTACTACGCAATGAGGCTCGACGACTGATGGCCTACTACAGTGGTTCTGCGGTCAATATGGCGGGCGTGCGGCAGGCACTGGTGGATGCCTGCTCGCTCGAGGGCTGGGCTTGGAATGCCAGCACCGAGATGCTCAGCAAGGGCGCTATGTTCCTACGGCTGCAGGTGGTCAGCGGTTACTTGACCGCTCTGGGACGCACCAGCGCCGCGGCAGGTGATGCCCCAGGTGTGGTGCGGATTGGCTGGATAGCGCCAATGCGGATTCCAGACATCTCGTGGCCGGTTGAGTACGAGATTTTTGTTTTCGAAGACGAGGTCTATCTCGTCATCAATTATGCCGTGGACTATTACCAGTGGCTGGCATTTGGGCAATCCTCTATCAGCGGCGTATCTGGGACTGGACTATGGGTTAGCGCAACCCTAAGCCACGTGGCAATGCTGCGCAGTGATATCGACCCAATTGATATGGCAGCGACGAATGGTGGCGGCTCTAACCTGGGTTGCCCTGGGATTTTCTGGGGAACTACTGGTCAGGATCCGTCTAGGCAGAGTTGGGTCCATTCAGATATTGACGGTCAAGGATGGTGGCCGGCCCAGAGCCTCGCTGGTGCGCCGGTAGGCATCTCCGCGTCGGCACCGTTGCTCGGTCTACTTCCTAATGCCTGGAACAGCGAGGCGGTTCTGCTACCGATCCGAGCGTATAAGGTTCGGCCATCCAGCAAAGTCAGTCTTACGGCTGAACTCGCGCACGCGCGCTACACGCGTATAGACAATTATGTGCCCAAGGAGGTCGTCCAAATAGGCAGTGATAAGTGGCGAATCTTTCCGTTCTACCGGAAAAATTCGGCGGCTAGAAATGGTGGTGCAGGCATAAACCACAGCGGTACCTTCGGCTGGGCCATTCGCTACGAGGGGCCATAGATGGTCGCGCTTAGTGGACAGTTGGCGCGCCTTACCCTGGGCGGTCTGGACGACAACCCTAATCTAACAGCCGACCACTGGGCGTTTGCCTGGGTCAACCAGTTCGACCCATCGCCCTACGCCAGCGATACCCAGCGCGCCGGCCAGTCGACTCTGGTGACTCACTGGCCGGTGCAAGCCAATGGGCGCGGGATCGAGGCGCAGCAGGCTGGCGCCTGGCTCTATGACTACTACTATCGCATCCACATCAACCCCCAGCGGCTGGATCTCGGCAACGTGGTTTCCGCGCAGACTCAGGACGTTTTCCTGTGGAATGCATTCCTGGAGCCCCGCACACTGGTCGATATCGACGGCACGGACGAAGGCGTGCTGGTCAGTGGCCAGCCCAGCCCGCCACTGCTGTTTCCGGCTCTTAAGGAACTGACCTGGCAGCTCACCGTCACCCCGGATGGCCAGCCGGTGCTCGATACCGTCGTTACCTGGGAGTTCGACAACGGTCGCGAGGCTGGCCTGCGCATCACCGCCAACCGCATCATCGCCTGGACCTTCGTGCCTGACTGGGGAGACGGCATCGGGGAAACACTCACAGCGTCGACCGATATCCTGCAGAGCGAGTCGGCCGTGAGCCAGCGTCGGCAGCTGCGACTGACGCCTCGCCGCGAGTTCAGCGGCCCGATGTACGCGGAGGGCCGTGAGCGGCAGCTGCTCGATCTCGCTCTGTTCGGCTGGAGCGATCGCATTTGGTCGATCCCGATCTGGCCCGACATCCAGCTGCTCGATGCCGGCATCGCCGCCGACGTCGACTTCATTCCATGCAGCACCCAGCACCTGGACTTCCGTGCAGGTGGCTTGGCCATGTTGCGCGGTGAGGATGCCTTCACGTCGGAGACGGTCGAGATACTCGAAGTACTTGCCAATGGTCTGCAACTGAAGCGCAACACCCAGCAGGCGTGGCCAGCAGGCACACGCCTCTATCCGGCTCGCTCGGCGCAGCTGCTCGAGGAGCCATCACTCAGTAAGCTGACTGATCGCCTGGTAGAGGCCACCGTGCAATTCCTGGTGGTCGAAGACTGCGACTGGCCTGAGTGGTTACCCGCCACTTTATATAGAGGGCGTCCGGTTTGGGATCGCCGCCCGGACGACACCGAGAGCCTCACTCACTCGGCCCAGCGCCTGCGCTCGACGCTCGATAGCGGCTTTGCTCAGCCGCTGATCACCGACACTGCTCGTCGGGCTCTGCAGCTGCTCGGCCAGCGCCATCTCGATCTCGGCCGGGAGGCCCGCGCCCTGGTGCGTTCGTTCATCTATGGCATGCGCGGTCGGCAGAAGGTCGTATGGGTACCTAGCCATATGGATGATCTGACCATCGTTGCATCGGCCTCGGCGGTGGCCACCACCATCGACGTCGTCAACATCGGTTACAGCCGGTTCAGCAACGGCAAGGCCGGCCGCCGCGATATTCGCATCGAGCTTTGGAACGGCGCGGTTCTGATGCGCCGCATCACCGGCGCCATTGAACTTGATAGCCAGACCGAGCGGCTGGCATTGGATGCATCCCTCGGCATAGACCTGCAGCCGAGTGATGTCGCCCGCGTCAGCTGGATGAACCTGATGCGCTTCGAGGCAGACGCCCAGCGCATCGACCACATGACTGATAGCGAAGGCGTTGCCGCATGGGCAACGGTATTTCGTGAGGAGCGCGACGATGAGTTTTGAGCCCCAAGAGACATTGAAGATTGTTCGCATCACTAGCTGGCGTTTCAGTTTGAAGCGAGGACTCTGGCGCCACACTGATCGGTTTGAGTACTACCTAAACGGGCGCCAGGTGAATATCTGGGGTGAGCCGGTATGAGTTTTGACAGCCGCGAGGCCTCTCTGGCCAACGGCACCCCGGTGCGGCTTTACGAGTTTCGCCGCGGCGTGATGCGCTGGCTCTACAACACCAGCGGCCGAGACATCACCTTCGGTACCGAGATCTACCGAACACTGAGGGGTGGCATCAGTGACAACGGCATTCGTCAGTCGGGCGTGGCCAAGCAGGATAGCCTGGTTATCACTGCGCCAGCCGACATCGAGGTCGGCCAGCCGTATCGCAACAGCCAGCCCAGTTCTCCCGTTGGCCTGATCATCTATGACGGCCACTACGGCGAAAGCGATCGCAAATGGCGCTATACGGGCAAGATTGCCAACGTGCGCTGGCCGGCGCTTGATCGCTGCACCATCACCTGCCAGGACATCGATGCCGAGATGGAGCGCCCCGGCCTGGTCGACACCTTCAGCCGGACCTGCACAACAACCCTGGGCTCGCCCTGGTGCAAGGTCGACCTCAACCCGCTGCGCGTGGACACCGTCATCCAATCCCTGACTGGCGCATCGATCAGTAGCGGCGCTGTGGCGGCGTACCCGGACGGCTGGTTCACAGCGGGCTGGGTCGAGTGGCCGATCGGCCAGGGCGAGTACGACCGGCGCACCATCGAGCGCCACGCCGGTAGTGAGCTGGTGTTGATGGGCGGCACCTTTGCGCTGGCAGGTGGGCAGTCGATCCGCGTTTTCCCTGGCTGTGACTTCCTGGACTCAACATGCCACAGCAAGTTCAACAACCTGGCGAACATGCGGGCGACCCCGCAGATGGACGGCAAGTCCCCGTTCGACGGCGAGCAGGTGTTCTGACATGTGGGTACAGATCGCAATCTTGGTGGCCTCGTTCGTCATCAACCAGGCCAATCAGCCCAAGCCGCAAAAGCCTAAGCCGGCGTTCTTCCAGGACTTCGACTTCCCGCGCTGCGATGAGGGCGCGGAGAAGGTGTGGATCTTCGGTCAGGTATGGATGAAGGACTGGATGGTGCTCTCGGTGCGCAATCAGCGCAGCCAGGCAATCAAGGTGAAGGGGAGCAAGAAGTGACAGACGAAGAGCTGATCGTGACTATCCAGCACGTCTATACCGTGCCGACGTGGACGACCCGAATCGGGTACTGCGGAAGCCAGTCGCGTGCGTTCTTCCGCGAGCAGGGCTGGGATTGGTTCCAGTTCCTCCAGGACGGTATTCCCGCCTCGAAACTGCTGGCCACCGGCAATGCGCTGGCCGAGCACTTGGTTGCACACGCACGAGCAGTTGAGGAGGCCCGCGATGGGAGCCAAGCCTAAAGCGCAGACGGTTGGCTTCCGTTACAGCTTCGACATCCATGGCGCGATCGCCAAGGCCATCGACGGCCTTCTTCAGATTCGCGCAAGCGGCAAGACAGCCTGGTCGGGCAATGCCACTACCAGCCAAAGCATCAGCGTAAACGCCCCGAACCTGTTCGGTGGTGACAAGGGCGAAGGTGGCCTCCAGGGGCGCTTCGACCTGATGATGGGTGATGAGGATCAACCAGCGAACCCGAGCCTGGTTGCAGCGCTGGGCGGGGGGTTGGTGCCGAATTTCCGCGGCTTCGCCGGCTTCTTCTACTCCGGCCTTGTTACGTCTGTGAACCCGTACCCCAAGCCGTGGGAGATGCTTGTCTACCGGCGCGCCAGTGACTGGGACGGCGGCGTCTGGTACCCGGAGACGTGCGCGATCAACCTGGCTGGTGGCCAGGTTCGAGCCATGAACCCGGCCCATATGCTCTATGAGATCTATACCAACCGTGAGAACGGTCTAGGTCTCGATCGCTCGATCCTCGATGACACTGCGTTTCGAGCTTCAGCGCTGCAGCTCTACAACGAAGGGTTTGGTCTGTGCTTGGGCTGGAAGCGCTCGGCCGGCAGTCTGGCTGACTTCCGCGACCAGATCACTGACCACATCGGCGCCTACTGCGGGCCCGATCGCAGCACGGGCTTGATCACGCTGAAGCTGATCCGCGATGACTACAACGTCGAGGATCTGCCGTTGTTCGATGAGGACAGCGGACTGCTCAGCATCGAGGACGACGAGACCGGCAGTGCGGTCCTAGCGCCGAGCCAGCTCTACGTCGAGTTCACTGACGCGATCACTGGTGAGACTCGCCGGGCGCGAGCGGTCAACCCAGCGATCGCCCAGGTTCAGGGCGGCCCGTCTTCCGAAACGAAGAGCTACCCAGGCCTGCCGACTGGCGACCTGGCGGCCCGTGTTGTTCAGCGCGATATGCGGGTCAAGGCGAGCAACCTACGCAAGTACAAGGTCAAGCTGGATCGACGTGGCGCCAGCATCGGCCCGGCCGACCCGTTCCGCATTCGCTCGACCAAGCGCGGCATCGCCGAAGTGGTGGTGCGTGCCGGCCGGATCGAGGACGGCACCCTCGTCAACGGCGCTGTCACCATCACCTGCCTGCAGGATGTGTTCGGTCTGCCGTCATCGTCATTCGTGGCGGTACCGCCCAGCGGCTACGTGCCACCCGACCGCACGCCATACGCGCCGAGCCTGCGCAGGCTGATGGAAGTGCCGTACCGCGAATTGGCGGGGCTGATCGATCAGGCCAACCTGGAGCTGGTCGACGTAACGGCCGCTTGGCTGACCAGCCTGGCCGCCCGGCCGTCCGGCCTCTCGCTGAGTTATACCCTGGTGACTCGCCCAGGTGCCTCGGGTGCGTTCACCGAGCGCGGTACCGGCGATTGGTGCCCGACGGCGCTGCTCGTCACTGCTATGCCGGCAGAAGCTGGCCCCACCGTCACCGCGCTGGCCAGCGTGATCGATCTCGACCAGGTCGTTGTTGGGCAGGCTGCGCTGCTCGATGACGAGATCGTGCGGGTCGATGCGGTCAACCTCACAACCAACCAGGTCACCCTAGGCCGCGGCTGCGTTGACACCGTGCCGGCGCAGCATGCCGCAGGCGCTCGCATTTGGTTCTACGACGGGTTTGAGGGGGCGGACGAGACTGAATACACCAGCGGAGTCAGCGTTCAGGCGCGCATGCTGACAAATACTAGTGATGGGCAATTGGCAGAGGGGCTGGCCGCCACGGACTCGCTTGCTTTGGCCGGGCGCCAAGGCCGGCCGTATCCGCCAGGGCAGTTCAGGATTGGTGGTTTAGCGTACCCGACGAGCGTGGTCGGTGATGTGGTGATGACGTGGGCGCACCGGGATCGACTCAGCCAGGCGGACCAGCTCATCGACACAGCCATGGGCAGTGTCGGCCCTGAGGCGGGCACAACATACAGCTGCCGCTTGCTGCGTGCTGATACCAACGCGGTTCTGGCTAGCCAGACGGCTATCGTCGGCACCACTGCAACACTGGCGACCACATATGTCGGTCAGGTCATTGCAGAAGCCTGGTCAGTACGAGGAGGGATTGAGAGTCTGCATAGACAGCGGTGGCAGTTCGCTCACACGGACCCACCACCTCCATGATTTGGCAATTCAATTGCCGTATGTGAAAGAATCAACACTCGGCATTTATCGCGCACAACGCCACGATTTTTCGCGCGGCGCTACACAACGCAGCATCACCGAGCGCAGGCACTTTTCGTACAAAGCCTAGCCAAGTGCGGGCAATAGTCAGGGCTTTCCCGACTGCTCGCCCGAAGGTATCAGGCCTTGACGCGCTGAAAGGCCGAGGCAGCGATGCCCCACTGGCCGAGCCAGTAGGTGAGGATGATGGCGTAAGGCGCGGCGTCGAAGCTGGCGACGAAGCGGTCGATGCCGATCAGGCTGTCGGACAGCACGAAGAGTGCGGCGCCGCCGGCTGCGAGCCAGGTGGAGCGCGGCTGCAGATGCGGGTGACCGATGCGGGCCAGGGCGCGCCAGAGCATCAGACAAATAGCGGTAGCATAGCAGGCCACCGGGATCAGCAGCTCGCCCAGGCCGCTGCTGGCCAGTATGGCGAACATCGCGCCACCAGCGATCAGCGCCAGCAGCAGGGCGGGCAGGGCCGGTTGCCGGCTGTCGGAGCAGTAGGCGCGTAGGTAAGCCAGGTGGCCGAGCAGGAAGGCGCCTAGGCCGAAGACGAACAGATCGCCGGGCCAGTCCAGCAGGATGTCGCCGGCCAGGGAGAACACCAGACCCACGACGATCCAGCGGCGGTAGGTGCCGGCTGGCGCCTGGCGCAGCCAAAGCAGCAGGGCGATCACCGGGATGCCCTTGGTAAGCAGGCTGAGCTGTGCATCG
>Ga0228664_1000339_pt1 | contig 29496 bp, 21 predicted proteins | sample 78DmetaG_FD_183029 | JGI IMG/M metagenome (GOLD analysis project Ga0228664, IMG submission 183029) | Seawater microbial communities from Monterey Bay, California, United States - 78D | ecosystem: Environmental > Aquatic > Marine > Coastal | place: USA: California | collected 2016-09-26 | reverse complement strand
AGTTGCAGTTTGTAAATCAATTTCTTCGTTTGAAATTAAAACACCTCCAAAGGCAGAAACTGGGTCCGCTTCTAAAGCCGAACTATATGCATCTACAAGATTTTTTCGAGAAGCAAATCCACACGCATTATTGTGCTTTAAAATAGCAAAGGTTGGGATTGCATCTTTAAAGTCTTCCATTAACATAATTGCAGAGTCAATATCTAAAAGGTTATTGTAAGAGATTTGTTTGCCATGTAATTGTTTAAACACATCTTCTAAATTTCCCGAAAACCAACCATCCTGATGTGGATTCTCACCATACCTTAGTGGGGTACTTTGAACAGAACCAAAATAAGAATGTATTGCTGTATCATAATTACTAGAAACAGAGAAAGACTGAGTTGCAAAATATTTTCTATCCTTAATACTAGTTGAAACTTCATCTCTTTTAGAGATAATATCTACTAATTCTCGGTAATGTTCTTTTTTAGACAAGACTGTAACATCTTTAAAATTTTTAGCTGCAGCTCTAATAAGAGATATTCCGCCAATATCGATTTTTTCTATAATTTCTTCTTCACTTGAAATAGAAGCAACTGTTTTTTCAAAAGGATATAGGTCAACTACAACTAAATCTATTTCCGGTATTTTATATTTACTTAGTTGTAATTTGTCGTCCTGATTAGTTCTGCGATTTAAAATACCTCCAAAAACCTTTGGATGTAGGGTTTTTACTCTTCCACCAAGTATAGATGGATAATCCGTTAGTTCTTCAACAGGTATTACAGAAATTCCTAGATTTTCTATGAACTTCTGAGTTCCTCCAGTAGAATATATTTTAACTCCCTTAGAGTCAAGAATTTTAACCAACTCTTCCAATCCATCTTTAGAAAAAACAGAAATTAAAGCACTTTTAATTGTTCGATTATTCTCCACAGTTTAATTTATAAATTAATACTTTAAAATTATTAACTATATGGTAATAATTCACATAAAAATCAGAGTTGTTGATAACTAAACTAATATTGTTCAGAATTAACTTGAAATTCATGGTAAAAATGACTCGACAACTTCAAATTGAAGTTTAATGAATTAGTTCACGATTCTTACAAGCTCTCTAGATTTTAGAATACAGTCACTAACGGAAACTCCATTAAAATAATTACCAACTAAATGAAAATTGGAATGGCTATTTTTAAAATTCTCAATGGCATATAATAAATCAGAATGGTCTAAATTAAATTGCGGAATTCCTTTTACCCATCTGTAATGATTGTAAATTACAGTATCTCCTTTATGACCAATTAAATCTTCTAATTCTTTCAAAATTAATTCCTTGAGTTTAATAGGACTCATTTCACATAAATGCTTCTGTCTTTCACCTCCCACTAAAACCGTGAATAGCTCTTTACCTTCTGGCGAAACGTAATCAAAAATTCTACTATTAAAAAGTATCCCCAAATAACTTTTACCATCAGAAGGTTTTGTTAAAACTCCAAAACCTTGTTTTTTATTTTGGATATTTTTCTTTTCAAAACCAAAATGAAAAACATCAACTGGACTGTAAATAATTTTATCTAACTCTGTAATTAAAGTACGATCATCAATAAAATTCTTTAAAGAATATGCTGGCACAGTACAAATAATTTCTTTACAAAGTATTTTGCCAGAATTACTAATTATTTCATAGCCATTTTCAGATTTAATAATTTGTTCAACTTTATAGTTAAGAACTAATTTGTCTTCCATAGACTCGGCAATTTTAGTGGTCAATTGAGAAAGTCCTTTAGGAAAATTAAATGAGTTTATTTTACTTTTTTTATTCTTTTTAGACTTAAGAACTCCCCTTATTATACTCCCATGGGATTGCTCTAGTTTCCAAAGCAATTTAAGAGTATGTTCAGCACTCATTTTTTTGGTATTCCCAGCGTAAATTCCCGTAATAAATGGTTCTATTAATTGGTCATGAAATTCTTTTCCAAATCTTTTTTTGACAAACTCAAAAACCGAAGTATTTTTCTTATGTGGTTTTATAAAGGGTTCCCTTAAAATTCTGATTTTAGAAATAAAAGAAAATAAAGGACTAAATGTAAAGCTTAATGGGTTAAGAGGAATTTTAGTCAATCTATCTTGGTGTAAAACAAAACGATTTTTATTGCTAGTCTCTTTTGGAAACTGAAGTTCTTCCCATAAATTATAATCTTTTATTATTTCTTCGATTGCATCATTATTAAGAAGAACAGTATTTGGGCCGTTTTCACAAATGAAATCGTTTTCAATTTTAGTTTTAATAATACCCCCTGGGAGATTACTGGCCTCTAGGATTAAAAAATCACTTCTTTTTTTGGATAAGAAGTGTGCTGCGCTTAAGCCGCATATCCCTGCTCCAATTATTACTGTATTAACTTCTTTTTTCATCTAAAAAAAACAGATTATAAAAATAAATAATTTATCATATTAAGATCTGAGTTTGTGCTATAAAAATGATTAAGATTTAAAGTAATTTTCATTTATGCATATTCAATTGTATATTCGCAAACTTTAATAATATACTGATATGGCAATAATAGGGAAAATAAGAGAGAAATCTGGACTTTTAGTGGCAATCGTAGGGCTTGGGTTATTTCTATTTATTATACCAGTTAATGATTTACTACAGCAATTCAACGGAACTGGAAATTCTACACTAGGATTATTTAACGATAGTGAAATAGATGCAAATGACTGGAAATACTTTAATAGAGAAAATAAAACTAGAAATAACTTGAGGATTAACAATCTAAACTCTGGGGGTAACGGAAGTTTAACAAGTGACGAAGAAGACCAGATTAAAATAAATACTTGGAATCAAATGATTTCAGATACAATTTACTTTTTTGAATTTGATAAAATTGGATTGGATGTTTCTGCAGATGAATTAAATCAAGGTTTATTAAATGGTGAAAACCCTCTTCCTTCTTCTCTTAAAGAACTATTTGTAACCAACGGCCTGTACAACAAAGATTCATTTAACATTTGGAAAACCAACAGAATAATTAATCTGCCTGACAATCCAGAGTCTAAAAGAGATCTTAAAAATAATATCGAAGATCCTTTAAAGAAGGAAAGAAAGATTAATAAATACAGCGCCATGGTTAAATATGGTATTTTAGGTACTGTCCAGGAAGCTAAAAGAACTTCAAACGAAGAAAAAATAACTTCAAATATTAATTATATTTTTATCGACTACAATGAAATTGATGATTCTTTAATTGATTTAAATGAAAAGGAAAAAAGATTGTTTTACAACGATCACTCTAATGAAAAAATGTGGGAACAAAGACAGGATTTAGTTTCTTATGACTACTCCATTTTAAAATTTAATCCGTCCCAAACAGACGTAGCAAACTACACTGAAAGAATGGAATCTTTAATTGAAGATTTTAAATCTTCTAAAAACGACTCTTTGTTTGTAGCAAATTATGCAGAAACACCAATGATGGTTCAGTCTCCTTACGGACTAAGACCAAGTGGAAATTTTACTAATCAACCATATAAAGGAGGAAAATTTTCCTCATTTATTGATCAAAAAATAAGTAACTCTGTTAAAGGAGATATAGTTGGCCCTTTTGTAACCGGAGATAAAATTCAGTTAGTTAAGATTCACGATACGGGAGAAGAAGAGCAAGCAAAAGTAAGGCATATATTGATTAGTTCTAAGAAAGAAGATTTGGACGATGCTAAAAATAAAAAATTGGCAGATAGCATTTTATATGCAATTAGAAGAGATAGCAGTAAATTCTCTTCCCTTGTTACTAAATACTCTAATGATCCAGGTTCGGTAGCTAATGGAGGTGTTTATTCTTGGTTCCCAAAAGGCCAAATGACTGCAGAATTTGAAGAATTTAGTTTTTCTAAAAAAGTAGGCAGATCTGGTGTAGTAAGAACAAATTATGGTTTTCATGTTATACAAGTTTTGGGAAGAAGAATTGGAACATTCAAGAAAATAGCTATTGTTGACGAAACAATACAAGTTAGTAAAGCAACTCAAAATGAATATTATGACTCAATTGCTCTTGCTCTTTATTACAAAGCGGATTCTAATGATTTTGAAACTGCAGCAGATGAGCTAGGCCATGAAGTTAAATCTTCAGGATATGTTCCGTTAATTTACCCTAATCGTAGAACTTCAGGTCTATATGGTCCAGCAGACTTAAACAGAAATCTTAATATTTCTAAATGGGCATTTAATAGCGATGTGGGAGACTTACTGGAACCAGAATATATTTCAAATAATCAACTTGTTCTAGCAGTTTTAAAAGAAAAAATATTGTCATTTGATAATTCTTATGATAATATAGTTTCCTTAATGAATCCTTTGATTAAAAATAATCTAAAGGCAAAATACTACATAAAGAAATTCTCAAAGGATATAGATAGTGCTAATAGTATGGATGTAATTTCGGAAATTACTGGAAAAACTGTTCAAACTAAATTTGTAAAATATAGTGATGTGAATATTGGAAACAATACTCAAGAACTAGCTGAGCCAAAAGTTATGGCTAATATTTTCAATCTAAATCCTGAGGAAATATCTACAATTATTGAAGGTAAAAAAGGACTTTATATTGTTCAATGTCAAAAAACAAATAATCAAAACAGAGTAGATGAAAACACTGTTATAGAGAAGGCTCAATCTGAAGAAAAGGAAATAAGAACATTAATTGAACAAGGTTATTATCCTGCACTTTACGACTCTTATAAAGTAAGAGATGACAGGGCAAAAAATATGATTTTTAACAATTAATTTAAAAATTGTTTTAACCTTTCTAAGCTTCTATACTGAATAGCTTCTGCAACGTGTTGAGTTTTAATATTTACAGAGCAGTCAAGATCTGCTATTGTTCTAGAGATTTTTTTAATCCTATTAAAACTTCTAGCAGAAAACTTTAAAGTCTTTGCAGCATTCCTTAGAAATTCTAAAGTTTCTATCGAAAGCTCACAATATGACAGAATTTCTTTAGTATTTAAAAGGGCGTTATTTTTTCTCTGTCTTCTAAACTGGACATCTCTAACTCTTTGGACTCTTTCCTTTATAGTTTCACTTTTTTCTTCTGAACCACCAATACTTGTCAGTTTATCAATTGATACTGATTCAACTTCAATTTGAAGGTCTATTCTATCCAATAGCGGTTGGCTTAATTTCGAAAGATATTGTTGAACTTTATAAAAAGATTGACTAGTGGTAGAATTTTCAAAATAATTCCCATTTGGAGTTGGATTCATTGCTGCTACCAACATAATATTTGAAGGGAAATCTACAGATCCTGAAGCTCTAGAAATAGTTACTCTTCCTTCCTCTAAAGGCTGTCTTAGAACTTCTAAAACAACTCTTTTAAATTCTGGTAACTCGTCTAAAAAAAGAACTCCATTATGTGCTAGGGATATCTCTCCAGGTCTTGGGTTGGAGCCACCACCCACTAATGCAACGTTTGAAATAGTATGATGAGGACTTCTAAATGGTGGTTTGAAAATCAAATTGTTTTGTTGGTTAAACTTTCCTAGGTAAGAATAAATTTTTGTAGTTTCTAGCATTTCAGATTCACTTAAGTCTGGAAGAATTGTTGGGATTCTCTTTGCTAGCATTGACTTGCCTGAGCCCGGAGGTCCGATGAGTAAAATATTATGAGAACCAGCTGCGGCAATTTCAATAGCTCTTTTGGCAACTTGTTGTCCTATAACATCTGAAAAATCTATTGCTTGAGTTTTATGGATTGTTTTAATTCTATTTAATTTTTTTTTGACGATGAGTTTTTTATCTAAAAAATGATCTATTAATTGTTGTAAACTTTTTACTCCAATAATATTTAACCCCTTTACTAAACTTGCTTCTTCTAGATTATTTGCTGGAATAATTATTCCTGTCATCCCTAATTTTTTAGCTTTTATGGCCATAGACAAAACTCCTCTTACTGGTCTTAGAGTTCCGTCTAATGACAACTCGCCCATTACGACATAGTCTTTAAATAAGCCAAGTTTAATTTGTCCTGAAGCACAAAGAATACCAAGTGCAATTGGCAAATCATAGGCACTACCCTCCTTTTTTAAATCAGCTGGAGCTAGATTTATGATAATTTCTTTTACCGGGATTTTGAAACCAATATTTTTAAGTGCTGCTGATATCCTATAATGAGATTCTTTAACAGCATTATCCGGCAGTCCTACCAATAAAAACTTTGCTCCTCTTGAAACATTTACTTCAACTTCTACTTTTTGAGCCTCAATTCCTTCTAAAGCGCAACCAATTACTTTCTCAATCATATTTTTTGAACAAAGAAAGAATCCTAAGAACTTAAGTTTTTTACGTAGTTAAATTTTTGTGATTATTTTTCCAAATGAATCTATGGTATGATCTAAATCTTGATATGAAATTGCATCGTTTAAAAAATAGCTTTCAAATGCACTTGGAGGTAAATATACTCCGCTAGAAAGCATTCCATGGAAATAGTTCTTAAAATGAGTATTATCACCGGCTTTTGCAGTTTCAAAATTCACTACTGGATGATTTGTAAAGTGAAGCGATATCATGGAGCCTATACTATTTATTTGGTATGGTAAATTACTTTTTGATAATGTTTTTTCCAATCCAGCTCTTAAATAAGCTGTTTTATCATTTAAAGAAGTATAAACGGCTGGGTTTGACTTCAAGTGTTTTAGCATTGCATATCCGGCAGACATAGCAATAGGATTTCCACTTAGTGTTCCAGCTTGGTAGACAGGACCATCAGGTGCTAGAAAATTCATAATTTCCTTGCTGCCGCCAAATGCACCTACAGGCAATCCTCCACCTATAACCTTGCCATAAGTTACAATATCTGCCTTGACTCCCAAGATTTCTTGAGCACCGCCTAAAGCGAGCCTAAATCCTGTCATTACTTCGTCAAAAATTAACAATGAACTATTTTGAGTACACAATTCTCTAAGCTGATTGATAAAATTTTTCTCTGGCAAAACACAGCCCATGTTTCCAGCAATTGGTTCTATGATAATAGCTGCTATTTTCTCGGGATATTTTTCAAATAGCTCTTTGACTTGATTTATATCATTATAATTTGCTAATAAAGTATCAGAAGCTGTTGCTTTAGTTATGCCAGGACTATTTGGAACACCAAAAGTAGAGGCTCCACTTCCAGCCTGAATTAAGAAAGAATCTGAATGCCCATGATAACATCCAGAAAATTTAATGATTTTATCTCGGTTAGTAAATCCTCTAGCTAATCTCACAGCACTCATACAGGCTTCCGTACCGGAATTTACAAACCTAACCTTGTCAATATTAGGGGCTAAAGAAACTAGTAGGTTAGCCATTTTTGTTTCCAACTCTGTTGGTATTCCATAGGACGTCCCTTTTTTAGATTGTTCGTTAATTGCTTTGATTATTTCAGGATGAGCATGACCTATAATCATTGGCCCCCAAGAAGAAATATAATCTATGTATTTATTACCATCTTCGTCAATTAAATAAGCTCCGAGTGCATTTTTAATAAAAATGGGGGATCCTCCAACAGACTTAAAAGCTCTAACAGGTGAGTTAACTCCACCAGGAATAACTTTCTGTGCTTGTTCGAATAATTTTTTAGATCTATTATTTATGAGTTTAAACATTTTGAGTCCTTAAGATTTAATTCGGTTATATTTGTAAATATTAATTTTAAGAGCCGAATATCGTGACTAATTGGGAATTTTCTTTAGACTGTGCAAGAAAACTTGATGAAAATGACAAATTAAGTACTTACAGAGATCGTTTTTTTATACCTAACTTCTCTGGAAGGGAATCTTTGTATTTCACAGGAAATTCATTAGGATTACAGCCTAAAAATGTTCAAACCTATATCCAAAATGAACTTGACGACTGGTCAAAATGGGGAGTGGAAGGTCATGAAAAAGCAAAAAATCCGTGGTTAGATTATCATGAAATTTTCAACGATAAAATATCTCCAATTGTTGGTGCTAAAAATAAGGAGTTGGTAGTAACCCATAGCCTAACTACCAATCTACACCTTTTGTTAATTTCATTTTACAGACCCAACAAAACAAGATTTAAAATATTATGCGAAAAAAAAGCATTTCCTAGTGACCAGTATGCTTTACAAAGTCAAGCCAAAATACACAATCTAAAGCCTGAAGATTGTATTGTAGAAGTTGGCCCTAGAGATGGAGAACATACTATTAGAACTGAAGATATTATTTCAAAAATCAATGAAATTGGTCAAGAATTGGCTTTGGTAATGATCGGTGGAGTAAATTACTATTCGGGGCAGGTTTTTAATATGCAATCCATAACCACTGCAGGTCATAATGTTGGTGCATTTGTTGGGTTTGACTTGGCACACGGAGTGGGAAATATTCCTTTAAAACTCAACGAATGGAATGTTGACTTTGCTGCGTGGTGCTCGTACAAATACCTTAACTCTGGTCCTGGTGGAGTAAGTGGATTGTACATTCATGAAAAACATGTTGCAAATCCAAATATTCTAAGACTTGCAGGTTGGTGGGGCCATAAAAAAGAAGATAGATTTAAAATGCCCGACAAATTCTCTCCTATTCCTACTGCTGAGAGTTGGCAATTATCTAATGCTCCTGTTCTGGCCATGGCTGTTCATAGAGCATCTGTAGATTTATTTAATGAAGTGGGGATGGAAAAACTTAGAAATAAAAGTATATCACTAACCAACTATCTAGAGTTTATTATAAATCAAATCAATGCAATAAAGGAATCTTATTTAGAAATTATAACCCCAAGTAATTCCAATGAAAGAGGTTGTCAACTTTCTATTATTGCTCACGGAAACGGAAAAGAATTATTTCAAGAGCTTTCTAAAAACCATATTGTTGTAGACTGGAGAGAACCCAACGTTATAAGAGTTGCACCTGTTCCTTTTTACAATAGTTTTCTAGATGTTTATGAGTTTGGAAGAGTTCTAAATAATTATTTAAAATAATTGTGAATCCTGAGGTAAAAATATCTTTTCTAGCAATAATGACAGTTGTTTTTGGATTAGTGGTATGGAGAATTTCAAATAAAGTTTTTTCAGCAAATAAAAGAATCCAAAATAGTAAATTTGAAAAATCTGAATATAGAAAAAGATGGAAAAGAAGGTAATAATTGTAGGGGCAGGTTTAGTAGGCTCTTTATGGGCTGTTTATATGCAAAAAGCTGGGTTTCAAGTAGTAATTTACGAGAGACGATCAGACATTAGAAAAGCAGAAATTAGTGCTGGTAAATCTATAAATCTAGCACTTTCTGAACGCGGATGGAATTCATTAAAAACAGCAGGTGTGGAAAAAGAAATTGAAAAAATTGCCATTCCAATGAGCGGAAGAATAATGCATAGCATTAAGGGAGATTTGACTTACCAAGCATATGGAAAAAAAGACGAAGCAATATATTCTGTTTCAAGAGGCCATCTTAATGCAATCATGATGGATCTTGCAGAAAGTAAAGGAAATACCAAAATTTATTATCAGCACCAATGCTTAGATGCTAATTTAGAAAAAGGCCATATCACTTTAAAAAACCTGAATACTCAAGAAATATTTGAAGACAAAGCAGACGTTATTTTTGCTGCCGACGGTGCTTTTTCTGCAGTTCGATACAACTCTATGCAAAAGGTAGATAGATTTAATTTTAGCCAATTTTACATTGAGGACGGTTACAAAGAATTACTTTTGCCAGCAGATAAAAATGGAAATTATCAAATCGAAAAAAACGCCTTACATATCTGGCCTAGAGGACGTTTTATGCTGATTGCTTTACCGAATGAAGACGGCTCTTTTACTTGTACTTTATTTATGCCTTTTGAAAATGACAAGTATGCATTTAAACAATTAGATAGCGATGATAAAATTGAGAATTTTGTCAAAGAAGTATTTCCAGATTTTTATGAAATGATTCCAAATCTGATTGAAAACTGGCATCAAAATCCGCTATCTTCTATGTCTATAACAAGATGTTTCCCCTGGACGGTTGGAAAGTTTGCTCTTATGGGAGACTCTGCACATTCAACTGTTCCTTTTTATGGACAAGGTATGAATGCTGGATTTGAAGATTGTTTCGTAATGTGGGAGCTTTTCAATAAGCATAAAAACTGGGACAATACATTTAAAGAATATCAAGAAATTAGAAAGCCAGATGGTGACGCTCTACAAGACCTTTCGCTAGATAATTATTATGTAATGAGAGATCATGTTGCAGATGAAAAATTCTTACTTCAGAAAAAAATTGAAGCCAAAATTCATGAGCGCCATCCAAATAAATGGATTCCATTATATAGCCAAGTATCATTTAGTAACATAAGATATTCTGATGCTTACAAGCAAGGAAAAATTCAAGAAGAGATAATGCGAAAAGTTATGAGCTCTCCAACAATTGAAAAAAATTGGGACTCAGAAGAAGTTGAAAATCAAATATTATCAATGATTCAATAATTATGCGGAATTGTCTATTTCTTATAATGATAATTATTTCAGTAATTGGAAACAGTCAGATGAAAATGCATCAGAGAAAGAATATTCCTTTAGTAGAATTTAATGGCACTTTTCAATTACAAAATTTTTATTTAAGTCCTGGACTTACTTACATGTTACCAAATACAATACCAAATGTTCTTACAAATTCTAATAATGAAATAAACGCCAATGGAAGATTAGCATACACTATTGATGCCGGAGCTTATCGAATTTTTGAAAAAGGAGGAAATATTTTTAATTATTTAGACTATGGAATTGGTTTTAAAAAACTTTCCGGCAGTGAGCAAATGAATGAAAGTAAGTCCATCTTTAAGCAAAGGTTTTTAACAGGTAGTCTTAATTTAAATAATATTTGGCAACTATCTGACAGAAAATTTATACAAACTAGCATAGGGTCAAATTTGGATTTTAAGTTATATGAAGAAGGAACCCCATCCCCAAATAACACAGATAAATTAATTTTGGCATTTCATTTAAAAATTGGCTACGGATTTAAAGTGAAAAAAACTTTATTTATAATTCCAACAATGGAGTCCCCTTTTTTATCGTTAAAGAAATGGGAACAAGGAAAATCTACATATGGGATTTTCAACAGCAGGTATAGACCCTTAATATTTAAAGTAAGATTTATATGGTTAAAAAGACTTGGAAAAGGAAAGTGTCCTGAAGCACTTACAAGCCCAGAAGACAAAGCTAGATACGAAAGAAATTATATGCAATAATGAAAAATTCTCAAAAAAAAGCAACAGAATCCTTAGCGGTTCAAACAAAAATGGTTTTACCCAACGATACCAATCCATTAAATACACTTTTTGGAGGAAGGCTATTGGAGTGGATGGATGAAATAGCAAGTATTTCAGCTCACAAACACTGTGGTCGTGTAGTAGTAACAGCATCGATTAATAATGTTTCATTTGACGAACCTATATTCGCAGGAGAAATTGTATCATTACATGCAAAAGTAAGTAGAGCATTTAACTCTTCCATGGAGGTCTTTATAGACGTCTTTGTAGAAAACACAGATGGTAGCCGAAGAAAATGCAACGAAGCTATTTATAATTTTGTAGCAATTGATCAAAACAGAAACCCGATAAGTGTTCCAACTTTAATTCCAGAAACACAAATTGACAAACAAAGATTTGATTCTGCATTAAGAAGAAAACAACTTAGTTTAGTACTGGCTGGAAAATTAAAACCTGAAGATGCTACAGAACTTAAAAATGCTTTATTCCCTAAACTAAAATGAAAGCAAAAACTTGTAACGATATTTTTGAAAAAGTAATTGACTATTACCACATTAATAATACGGTTGATGGGTCCTATCTTAACCCATTTGAAAAAGAAACATTGGAATTTTTACTTTTTGAAAAATGCTGGATAGATACTGTTCAATGGCATTTAGAAGACCTAATTCGAAATCCTAATTTAAATCCAAAAAATGGATTAGCTTTAAAACACAGAATCGATTCTTCAAACCAAAAAAGAACTGATATTGTTGAAAAAATTGACGATTATTATTTCCATGTTTTTAAAGAAAGATCAAATTCCGAGAGCAGAATAAATACGGAAAGCCCTGGATGGGTTGTGGACAGACTTTCTATTTTAAATTTGAAGATATTCCACATGAACGAACAAACAGAGAGGAAAGATGTTAACCAAGGACACATCTTAAATTGCAATGAAAAATTAAATATTTTAAAACAACAAAAAATTGATTTGAGCCTTTCTTTTGACCAACTTTTAGAAGAATACAAAAGTGGAGTCAAAAAAATGAAAGTCTACAGGCAAATGAAAATGTACAACGACTCAACTTTAAATCCTGAACTCTATCAAAAAAACAATAGCTAAAAATATATTGATTATACGATTTTCGGCACTTGGAGATGTAATACTTTTAAGACCAATACTTCAACTATTTCTCAAAACATATCCCGATGTTAGAATCTGGATGGTTTCTAATATAAATAATAAGTCAATTTTTGATTTTGACGAAAGATTAAAATTTATTGGTATAGATTTTAATTCAAAAGAAAAAAAAATATTTCAAATAGCTAAAAAAGTTAAAGTAGTTTCAGGAAATATAAATTTTAATGGAATTTATGACCTCCACGATGTTATTCGTTCAAAAATACTTTGCTTGATGCTTTCTTCAAAAACAGATGTTACTAGAGTTTTCGAAAAACAAAGGAATTTAAAAAATAAAATTATAAGTAAAAAAATCACTTTACATAAACTCAAAACATCAAGTGAGCGTTATTTAATTTGTTTAAAAAAAGATTTTGAAAAACTTGATTTTTCTAATATTAGTAAGTCTTTAAAGGGTAGGAATACTAAAAAAAACATTATTGGAATTGCCCCTTTTTCTGCGCATAAAAGTAAGATATGGCCTTTATCAAACTATCAAAAAATAATAAATCATTTTAACAACTTTAAGTTTGTGATTTTTGCTTTTGGAAGTCAAGAGATAGAATATTCAAAAACTTACTTTTTAAAAAACTCAAACTGTAGTGTAATTGATGGGAATCTAGACCTAAATGAACAAATGGAATTAATTAACAGTTTCAAAGTATTTATTTCTATGGATAGTGCCAATATGCATTTGGCAAGTCTTACGAGTACTAAGGTTGTGTCTATATGGGGTCCAACACATCCTTTTTTAGGATTTAGACCTTTATTTAATGAAGAGTTTATTGTTCAGTTAAGTAATGAAGAATTTAATGATAGACCAATTAGTATTTATGGAAAAATAAGAAAGACAGATATGGTAAAAGCTGAACAGTCTATGTCTAGAATTGATGCGGAAAGAGTAATTGAAAAAATTAATTTAGCTATTAATCAATAATTAAGATGGACTCAAAGTGAAAGTAAAGCTTTCCATTATTTGATTACATAAAAGTTTTTTACAGGCATCCTCAACAATTTTTTTTGCAGAATCCTCATCACTAGTTTCCACATATAATGTTATATGTTTTCCAATTCTAACATTACTGATTTCAGTAAGACTTAAATTGTCCATACTTTGGGTAACTGCCTTGCCTTGTGGATCTAGTAATGCTTCAAGTGGCATAATATCAATACTGGCTTTAAATCTCATGTTATAAAATTATTAATTAAAGAAAACAATAAATACAAAAATAGAACAATAGGTAAAATAAGAAAGGTATTTCCAAATATTATTAAAAAAACAAGACAAATTATAGATGAAAACACCCACATATAAATAAGCTTGTTTGTCTTAAAATTTAAGTTCTTTATTTTCAATGATATAAACTTCCATTTACTTACCATTAGAAAGCTTATTAAAAGAATAGTTATGGGTAAAAAAACTTGGTAATTAGAAATATTTACTATCCAGCTGCTATACTCAAGATAAGTCAAGGTCAAACTAACGGTAATTAATGCAAAAGCAGGAATTGGAAGGCCTATGAAAAAAGAACTTTCATTTACTGCAGTATTAAATTTTGCAAGTCGTATTGCTCCAATTAGTGGGATAAGACCAAGAATTATAAAAAGCCAAAATTCTACTTCCTTTTCAACAAAAAACAAAGATAAGGTGCTCACGGAATAAACAATAATAGCAGGTGCAATCCCAAAAGTTATTAAATCTGCAAAAGAATCTAATTGAGCACCTAAGGCAGATTGAACATTTAATTTTCTTGCTGCAAATCCATCTAAGTAATCAAAGAGTGAGGCAAATAATATTAACCCTACAGACCAATATATTTCACCTAAAAATGCAAAATAAATTGAAGTCCATCCTAACAGAAAATTGATTGAGGTGATTATATTAGGAATATTTTTTTTCATATATGTGAACTAAATTACTGTAAACTTCGTTTCTTAATAAACAAAAAACCAATATTTAGTTTTTACTTTGCTAAATATATTTAAATTATACTGTGAAAAATTACTATTTGTTTCTATTGCTATTTATTAATTATTCAATTTCTGGACAAATAAATTCTCCGAAATATAGTAATGAATTTCTTAATATTGGTGTTGGAGCTCGATCCTTGGCAATGTCTAACTCAGTAATCACCAGTACCAATAGTGCTATGTCTGGTTTCTGGAATCCAGCAAATCTATCCAGAATTAATAACGACATCCAAGTAGGATTAATGCACGCAGAATATTTTGCTGGAATTGCAAAGTATGATTTTGGCAGTGTTGCAAAAAAAATTGATGAAAAAAGTGGTTTTGGATTTTCTTTTTTAAGGTTTGGAGTTGACAATATACCTAACACCTCAGAGCTTATTGATGCACAAGGAAATGTAAACTACGACAGGATTTCCTATTTCAGCGCTGCAGATATTGCATTTATTGGTAGTTATGGAAGAAAAATAAACGACAATCTTTCGGTCGGAGGTTCAGCTAAAGTAATTAATAGAACTGCCGGAGACTTTGCCTCAGCTTGGGGTTTTGGAATTGACATTTCATCCACATATATTAAAAATGACTGGGCAGTTGCTCTAGTTGCTAAAGATGTAACATCCACTTTCAATGTCTGGAGATACCAGTTATCTAGTGAAATGATTAACACATTTTATTCTACTGGCAATGAAATTCCGGAAAATGGTCTGGAACTTACTTTACCTAGATTAATAGTAGGGTTAAGTAAAAATTATGAATTTGAAAAAAATGTTCATTTACTAATAGAATTTAATGCAGATATCACTACTGATGGTAATAGAAATGTATTATTATCAGGGAATCCTTTTTCTGTAGACCCTCACATAGGAAGTGAGTTTAATATAAAAGATATTGTTTTCATAAGAGGAGGAATTGGCAATGTTCAAAAAACACCTGACTTAACAGGTAAAATGATTTACACCATTCAACCAAATTTAGGAATTGGAATTAATATTAAAGGAGTTGAAATTGAATATGCTTTAACAGATATTGGTGATGTTTCAATTGCTGAATACAGCAATATTTTTTCATTAAAATTCAACTTAAATCCAAAAACAAATTGAAAATTATAAAGATAAAAATAGCTTTTTTATTTTTTTTATTAGGGTTTCATCAAAGTAATTTTTCCCAGTCTTTAGGAAATGAATGGATTAATTATAACCAGCAATACTTTCATTTTCCAATTGTTGAAACTGGTATCTACAGATTAAATTATGAGACTATTAATAATCATTTAATTAGTTTAGGAGTAAATATTAATAATATTCCGCATAATAATTTTCAAGTCTTTGGGAAAGAAAAAGAAGTTTCTCTTCTTATAAAAGATAACAATAACAATGGGTTTTTAGACCCCTTGGAATATATTGAATTTTATGCTGAAAAAAATGATGGATGGCTAGATACTTTAGTCTACGATTCTACGCATTTTATGCCTGATAAGTACTACAGTCTTTTTAACGATACCATTAGATATTATTTTTCATGGAATAATAACTCTAATAATAAAAGAACTACTGTAGAAGTAGACACAAATTACAGCATCTATAATCCTGTAAATTATTGTTGGAAAACACAGGTTTTAAAGTTTGCAACCAATTATAATGTTGGTTATCAAATTGATGGTATTTCAAGTCCAAAATATGAAAAAGCTGAAGGATGGGCAGGGGCAACTTTGCAAAAAAATAATTCAAATATTGAGCAAATAAGTTCAATAAATTGTGTTGGAAGTGGCCCAAATGCATTTGGAGAAATAAATCTTTTTTCTGCAAATTCCTCCACCAATAACTCAAATGGAAACAATCATAATACCAAGTTATTTATCAATAATAATCTAATTTTTGATTCTTCATATTTTAATTACCAAACCCTTCATGTAAAATATAGTCTTAGTAGTAATAACGTCTCCAATATTACTAATTTTAAGCACGAGATTTCAGATATTGGACAAGGAACAGATTATCAAAACATAGCTTCAATTAGTTTATCCTATCCTCACTCTACAGATTTTTCTTCCTACGAAAAATTACATTTTGGACTTCCCTTTTCCTTGAATCAAAAACAAAGGCTTACTATTACCAATAATGTAAATTCGTTGGGCTCCACAATACTTTATATTTTAGGCGATGACCATAAAACAATTCCATTAATAACCAATAATTCTAATTTAGAAGCAGTTATTCCAATTGCTCAAACCGATTCTATAATTTGCTATTTATTAACCGACTCGAATGTTAATCATGTAAAAAAAATTCACACTGTCAATAGCCAAGGATATTTCAATAATTTTAATTCTTTACAAATTGACAGTGCATTTGTTATAATTACTAATAAGAATCTACTTTCTTCATCAAGAAGCTATGCAGCATACAGAGCACCCAATGTAGATACATTAGTTGTGGATATCGAAGAACTTTACCACCAATTTTCTGCAGGAATATTCAAAAATCCTTTAGCAATAAAAAGATTTTTAAAATTTAGTATGGTTAATTGGCCCAGTTGGCCTTCACATATTTTTTTAATTGGAAAATCAGTAAGATTTAATAATGAAACAACTCCTGGCTCAAGAAATGACACCATCTCTTACAAATTAAACTTAGTTCCTTCATGGGGATACCCTAGTTCAGACAATCATTTTGCAGTTGGCTTAGAAAATAATAAAAGAAGTTATTCTCTTCCAATAGGCAGATTGAGTGTAAACAACAACTCCTCTGTGCTTAACTATTTAAATAAAGTAATTGAGTTAGAATCTCAACAAGGAAATAACAGTAATTATACTTTAGAAAATAAGGCATGGCAAAAAAATATTGCTCATTTTTCAGGTGGAAGCGATAGCTCCGAACAAGCTTATATGAATAATTATTTGGAGCAATTTCAAAATATAATTGAAGACACCTTGTTTGGTGGTCAGGTTAAAAAATTTGGTAAAAACCCTTTTACTTCAACAATAGATCCTTTAGAGTTTCAAATTGTTCAAAATTATTTAGAAGAAGGCATTTCATTGATGACTTTTTTTGGACATGCATCTTCCGGCTATGGGTTTAGTCAAAATATTGACCAACCTGAAAACTGGAATAATCAAGGAAAGTACCCGATGGTAATTGGTTTAGGTTGTTATTCTGGCGATGTACATAATCCAGATACCAATAGCTTTTCAGAACAAATTATTCGTCCTGTAAATAGTGGTGCAATTGGATTCATTTCTACTGTTAAGCAAGGATTCACACCCTTTATAAATTTTTACAGCAAGATGCTATACAAAATGATTGGAAAATATGGCTATAATAAATCTATAGGTCAGCAGATGGTTATGACTGTAGATTCTCTAGACCAAAGTAATTCTTTAGTAACTTGGGAACCAAAATTTGAAAGTAATTACAATGGGATGTCTCTTCAGGGAGATCCTGCTGTGAAAATTAATTCCCATAACTTACCAGAATTAATGCTCTCTGAACAAGATGTATGGACAGAGCCAAGTGTGGTAGATCTTTCAAAATCAAATTTTGACTTAAAATTTAAAGTATACAATTTGGGAAGAGCTTTTAGAGATTCTGTTTTTGTAGAACTAAAACAAGAACTTCCCGACGGATCAGACACTATTTACTCCAAATTTGTTCCTGGAATATTAAATGAAGACACCATAACTTTTAGAATAATTAATCAACCTGAAAATAGTGTTGGACAGAATATTTTTACAATTTCAATTGATTTACCAATTTCCACCATTGGAGAGGCCTACGACGAAAGCGGAAATAATAGAATTCAATATTTAATGAATATTTCTTCGAATTCAATAATTCCAGTTTGGCCATATGATTTAAGTATTGTTGGAACCCCAACTGATACTCTAAGAGTTTCAACTATTAATCCATTAGAGTCTTCCAATACTTATTATTTTGAAATAGACACCAATATTCAATTTAGTTCTCCATTTTTAAAAACTCAGTCTATTGTGTCTAACGGAGGAGTTATTGAAGCAATTCCAGGAAATTGGTCTAATAGCATCACCAATTTAAATGATTCGTTATTTTTCGAAGACAGTGTCGTATATTATTGGCGTTCTAGGCCAGACAGCTCTATAGTTGATTGGAAAGTAAGGTCATTTCAATACATTCCAAATAAATGGGGCTGGAGCCAATCACATATTGATCAGTTTAAGGAAAATGAATATTTAAATATTGTACTTGACAGCTTAAATAATATTTTCAATTTTGCTCCAACATTAAAAAGCATAACGTGTAAAAATTATATTCAACATGTTGCTCTAGGTTCAGAATGGTCTGGTACTTACTGGGAAGTAAGTGGTGAGATTGCAGATTACGGAGGGCATATAGATCCTGCAATTATGGTTGGAATAGTTGATCCTAATACTTTAAATTATTGGAAAACTCCCTTTATAGATAATTCTACAACACCTTCTAGTATTCTTAATCCAAATAATTGTTTTGGTCAATACAACGGAGATCCTGGTGTCTGTGGAAATACATCTTTAATTGGAAGAGCAAGAGAGCATGGTTATTTTATGTTTAAAAACAATAGTCCTTCACAGTTGGATTCTTTAGCAAGTATGTTAAGTAGTAAAATTCCAGATGGTTATTATATAATAGTGTATAGCTATATTCCTAATAATTATGGTGGAACTTTGCTTTACAATAGCCCTTTGTACGCCAACTGGCCTACCAATTTATTCTCTACTTTTCAAAATTTAGGAGCAACTGGATTTACCAATTCTAACCAACCAGACGATGGATTTATATTCTTTTGTAAAAAAGGCGATCCTAACACTGCTATTGAAGTAAGGTCTGACACAATTTCTCCTGGCTTTGTTCCATCACAACTATTAGAATTTAGCACAACCGTGACTAGTTCGCTAGAAAGTGGAAAAATGTTATCTGGAATTATTGGTCCATCTAACAATTGGAAAAATATATATTGGGAACAAAGTGCACTAGAAAATCCATCTGCAGATTCTACAAGGTTAAAAGTTTATGGCTTAAACTCTTTATCTTCCAACCTAAAAACTTTAATTATTGACACTAATTTTACCAATAAAGATTCTATTACCAATTTACAATCAATTGACAGTTCCTTTAATTATCTACAACTGGAAATGGAAACTTCTGATGACTCTTTATTAACTCCAAGTCAAATAGTAAACTGGCTAGTTACCTACGATCCGCTTCCAGATTTAGCTGTTAACCCTAAAAAAAGTTGGTTTTTAGATTCTAGTATTATTCAACAAGGGGACTCTATTTATTTTAGTGTAGCAATAGAAAATATTTCTCCATTTGATATGGATAGCTTGAAAATAAACTACTATTTAGAGAATGAGGATGGACAACTAAATATACCTTATCCAAGACAGGATTCTCTAAGATCGAGAGAAATAATTATAGACACAATTGCAATTTCTAGCAGATATCTAATCGACGAATATTTGATGTGGGTAACAGCAAATCCAAAAATAAATAATATTGAAACGGATCAAGCTGAACAATTTTATTTTAACAATTTAGCTCAAAGAAAATTTACAGTTTTAAAAGATAATACTAATCCTCTTTTAGATGTTACTTTTGATGGTGTTCATATTTTAAATAATGATATTGTAAGTCCAAACCCGCATATTGTTATTGAATTAAATGATGAAAATCCTTTTTTAATTTTAAATGAGAATATAGATACTGCTAATTTCCAAATTGAAATTAAGTATCCTAATTCTTCAAACTGGAACAGAATTAACTTCTTTAATGGTGCATTAGCTAATTTAGAATGGCATATTAATGAACAGGAGAATAAATTTATAATTGAATATAACCCTCTTTTTGACCAAGACGGAATATATAAATTAAGAGTACAAGGCCAAGATAAAACTGGAAACTCCAGTGGAGATGAACCATATCAAATTAACTTTGAAGTAATTCAGAAATCTTCTATTACCAACATATATAATTATCCAAACCCTTTTTCAACAAAAACACATTTTGTTTTTACTCTTACAGGGTCTGAAATACCAAATAAATTAAATATCCAAATTATGAATATTAATGGACGTCTTATTAAGCAAATCCATCTAAACGAAATTGAAGATATAAAAATTGGCAATAACATGACTAATTATTACTGGGATGGAAGGGATGAATTTGGTGATCCAGTTGCAAATGGTGTTTATATATATAGAGTAATTTCAGAAATCAATAATTTAGAGATTGAACTTAGACCTTCTGAGGGGGACAAAGCTTTTACCAATGGCCTTGGTAAAATGTATTTAATTAGATGATAAAAAAGAAAACTTATATTTAAGTTTAAGAAACTTTGATTCGTAAAACCTGTAGCTTACATAGGAAACTAAAAGTGTTGAAACGAGAATCAATAACGGGTATAAAACCAAACTTATTATCAAGGATTCCATAAATAACTTATTCAATTGTAACACTACAGTTATCATAATACCGTGATAGCAATATAGCCCATAGGATATCTTTCCAAAAAAATTAAAGTATTTAATTCTGGAAACTTTAACTATTGAATTTTCACAATAGGTTTGTTCTAAAATAATAAAAGAAAAGAAAATAGAGAATAGTACTCTTTGAATGACAATAAAAAAATCATTTTCTAAAAGGACAGGCATCAAAATAAAAAAACTAAAAATAGTTACGTAAATAAATAAAATTTTATTTCTTGATAGACTCTTTAGTTTATCTAAAAAATATTGGTGTTTAAATACTAAAATTGCTGTTAAAGCACCTATGCCAAAATTACCTAGTGCACTTGCTGTGTGGAAGTTTAAAGACAGTGAATCGTTAATGAAATAAATTCTAAAAAATAAGGATATAAATATGATTAAGAAAGATATTCCAAAAAGATATTTATTAAACCATTTTATTGTAATTGCCCATAAAATATAAAATTGTTCTTCAACAGAAATAGACCACATAAAAACCATGAAGAATAAAAAATTGTAACCATTCTCAATGATATCATAATTTAAAATAAATAGAACAAAATTCCATATAGAAGGTAATTTTTCTGATTCAAAGAAATAATGTGATTTTAAATATTCTAATAAGAACCCAATAAAAACTATAAAAAAATATAATGGCCAAATTCTTAATGATCTTCTAATTAAGAAATTTTTAAATTGAAATTTATTAGTGAATTTTATTTCTTCTAAAGCTTTCCAAGTAATTAAAAAACTTGAGAGAACAAAAAAAGAATCTATTGAAATAAATCCTAAAATTTTACCATAATTAAATACTGTAGCGTATAATTTTGAATTAATTATTTCTGGACTATTACTAAAAAAAACATGTCCAAAAAAAATACCAATGAATCCAATAAATCTTAATGAATTTAATTCCTTGAAATATTTTGCCTTATAACTATCTTTACTCAATCTTCTCTAACGAATTATGCAAATCATGAATGAATTAACATATACTAATATATACTAAATATTGTGTTTATAGACACCCATACACATATCTATCTTTCAGATTTTAATGAAGATCGAAAAGAAATTATTTCAGAATGTATAAATAGCAGAGTGAATAAACTTCTTCTTCCAAATATTGACAAAAGTTCAATAAAAGATGTAATTAAAATGTGTGAAGTCTATGAGAATATTTGTTACCCAATGGTTGGATTACATCCTTGCTATGTCAAAGATTCTTATGAAGATGATTTAACTTATTTGAAACCTTTTATTAAATCCTTAAATACAATAGCTATAGGGGAAATTGGAATTGATTTATATTGGGACAAAACAAATTTAGAAATTCAAAGAAAAGCTTTTATTACCCAAATAAATTGGGCCAAAGAATTTAAACTTCCTATTGTTATTCACGCAAGGGACTCTTACAATGAAATATTTAACGTTTTAGACCAATTAAATGATGAAAATTTAAAAGGGGTTTTTCACTGTTTTTCCAGTTCTTTGAAAGATGCAGACCGAATATTAAATTATGGTGGATTCAAGTTAGGAATTGGAGGAGTAGTTACTTTTAAAAATAGTGGTCTTGACAAGGTGGTAAAAAATATTGATATTAAAAATATTGTTTTGGAAACAGATTCGCCATATTTAACCCCTGCTCCTTTTCGAGGGACTAGAAATAAAAGTAGTTACATTCCTATTATTGCAAATAAACTTTCGGATATTTACGAAATTAGCAGTGAAGAAATTGGAAATATCACTTCAAAAAATGCAAAAGAAATTTTTAATATTTAAAACAACTTTTCTATTATTATTTTTTCCCTTTTGGGCATTTTCAAATAGTTTAAATATTTCTGAAAATATTGAAAGCACGGAAATTAGTGTTCTCACATGTGATCCAGGTAATGAAATATATTCGCTTTTTGGGCATAGTGCATTAAGAATAAAAAACCCTATAAATGGCCAAGATTTAGTTGTGAATTGGGGCTTATTTGAATTTTCAGAGAGTCAATTTCAATTTGGATATGATTTTGCAAAAGGTCGATTGAAATATTATTTGGGTATTCAATTAATGTCTAATTTCATAACAGAGTATCGCCGCTCCAAAAGAGGAATAAGAGAGCAAGTTTTAAACTTAAGTAACCAAGAGAAATATCAAATAATTCAACTTCTTGAAGAGAATTACAAACCCGAAAACCGGAAATATAAGTATGAATTTTTTTATGACAACTGCTCATCAAGATTGAGAGACGTTATAAAAAAAGTTTTTGGGGAAAATATAAATTTTTACCAATCTCCCAAATCTAATAAATTCACTTTTAGAGAAACTATTCATCTATATTTGGAATCTTTTCCTTGGTTAAAGTTGGGAATTGATCTTGTTTTAGGGAAGAAGATAGATAAATTGGTAAGCAATGAAAATCTTATGTTTCTTCCACTTAATGTCGAAGAGATATTTGACAAAAGCTTGGTTGAAAATAATGGATCTATTAAAAATCTTGTTAAATCAAAAAACACTCTTATTGAATCTTTCGAAAATAAAAATAAACTTAATAATATTGGATTTTATAGTTGGATTTTACTAGCAATAACTCTATCACTAATTGTCTTTAAGTTAGATAAGGCACTTAGGGTTTGGAGCTCTTTAAACTTATTTATAATTGGATTATTAGGAATTGTTTTAGTTTTCATGTGGATAGGAACTGACCACAATGCAACCAAAATGAATTTTAATTTACTTTGGGCGTCTCCTTTTCACTTTATTTTAATTTTCTATTTAATTAAAGAAAGCTGGAATAATTTCACTTATTGGTATTTAATATTATCGTTGATTTTGATTTTTACAACTATTTTGTTTTGGTTTACTTTGACCCAAGAATTTAACTCTTTTGTAAAACCTATTATACTCGAACTTGTAATTATCTATTACTATTATTTTAAAAAATGTGGATTTCAAATTAATCTTGGTAAAACAAACGGTTGATTTTAACCATTATGTTTAAATTAGTATTCAAATAATTTATGATGGAAAAATACGATGTTGTTGTTGTAGGTTCAGGTCCTGGAGGATATGTCTCTGCAATTAGGTGTGCTCAACTAGGACTAAAAACTGCTATTGTTGAAAAATACAACACACTTGGAGGAACTTGTTTAAATGTTGGCTGTATTCCTTCAAAAGCTCTTTTAGATTCTAGCGAGCATTTTAAAACAGCACTTCATGATTTTGACAAGCATGGAATTGATATTAATACTCCTAAAGTAAATCTTCCTAAAATGATGACAAGAAAAGAGGAAGTGATAAGCCAAACTTGTGATGGAGTTCAATATCTAATGGATAAAAATAAAATTAAAGTTTACCATGGGATGGGTTCATTTGTGGATAAAAATACTATTTCTATAAATGGGGAAAAAAATGATAAAATATTTGGGGATAATATAATAATTGCAACTGGTTCAAAACCAAACTTTTTTCCAGGAATGGAGCCTGATAAAGAAAGAATTATTACCTCTACAGAAGCACTTTCATTAAAAGAAGTTCCCAAACATCTTATTGTAATTGGAGGTGGTGTTATTGGACTTGAGCTAGGTTCTGTTTATGGAAGATTAGGTTCTCAAGTTACAGTTGTTGAATTCCAAGACGGGTTACTGCCAACTATGGATAAAACACTTGGAAAAGAACTTATGAAAATTCTAAAAAAAGAAGGATTTAAGTTTTTATTTAACCACGCTGTTCAAAAAGTGAATTCTAACAAAGGTGGAGTACAGCTAGATGTGAAAAATAAAAAGGGAGAAATTATTTCTGTTGAGGGAGATTATTGTTTAGTTGCAGTTGGAAGAAAAGCATATACTGAAAAATTAGGACTGGATAAAATTGGCGTAGAAACTGATAAGGCTGGAAGAGTGATCACTAACGATCATCTAGAAACCTCTGTAAAAAATATTTATGCAATTGGAGATGTAGTCAAAGGAGCTATGCTTGCTCACAAAGCTGAAGAAGAGGGTGTTTTTGTGGCCGAACTTATTGCAAATCAAAAACCACATATTGACTATAATTTAATTCCAGGCGTAGTTTACACATGGCCTGAAGTTGCATCAGTAGGAAAAACAGAACAAGAATTAAAAGAATCTAACGTAGATTTTAAAGTTGGTCAGTTTCCAATTAGAGCACTTGGAAGAGCAAGAGCATCTATGGATATTCAAGGTTTAATAAAAATAATTTCTGATGCTACAACAGATGAAGTTCTAGGTGTTCATATGATAGCTCCTAGAGCTGCAGACTTAATTATGGAAGCAGTAGTGGCAATGGAATATCGAGCAAGTGCAGAAGATATAGCTCGAATTTGTCATCCTCATCCTACCTACAGCGAAGCAGTAAAAGAAGCCGCATTAGCAGCAACAGAAAGTAGACCATTACACATTTAATATGACAAAAAATAAAATTGGAGTCTTAATTCTTAACTTAGGAACACCTGATAGTCCTTCGGTTAAAGATGTAAGAGTTTATCTTAGAGAATTCCTAAATGATCCTAGAGTAATCGATATTGGAAGAATTGCTCAACTGTTATTGGTTAACTTAATTATAGTTCCCTTTAGAGCTCCAAAATCTGCCAAAGAATATAAAAAATTATTTAAAATTGGTGGTGGTAAATCACCATTATTAACCTATGGGAAAAATCTCACTAGTAAATTAAAAAAACTTGCCTCTAATGATTTTGATGTTGAACTTGCCATGAGGTATGGTTCACCTAGTATGGAAAATGTATTGGGAAAAATGAGAACCGAAAATTATGACAAAATTTATATTTTCCCTTTATATCCTCAATATGCATCTGCATCATCTGGATCTACCATAGAAAAAGCGTTTAAAATCATTAATAAATGGTGGGTAATTCCTGAAGTTTCTGTGATTGGTCAATTTTACGATAATCCCAACTATATTAATTGTATTGTAAATCGAGCTAAAGAATTTGATATTCCAAAATACGACCACATAATGTTTTCCTATCATGGTATTCCCGAGAGACATGTAGATAAAGTATATTTAGACGGTAAACCTTGTGCAGATCATTCTTGTGAAGATGAAATAAACTCTTTAAATGCAAATTGCTACAAAGCTACCTGTTATGCAACAACTAGATTACTTGTAAAAGCACTTAAATTAAAAGAAGGTTCATATTCTACTTGTTTTCAGTCTAGATTAGGAAGAGACCCATGGCTACAGCCATACACAGACCATACAATTGAAAAACTTGGAAAAGAAGGTAAAAAAAGAGTTTTGGTCTTTTCTCCAGCATTTGTGGCAGATTGTTTAGAAACTACTATAGAAATTGGTGAAGAATACCTCGAGCTTTTTCAAGAACATGGTGGTGAGGAAATTCAACTGGTTCCTTCTCTTAATGATAAAGATGATTGGGCAGAAGGACTTCATAAAATTATTAAGGATAAATTATAGTGAATTTATCTTTTATTAAAATCTAACTTTTGGAGGTTTTTTTCAATAACACACTTTATAAGGGGTCCAAAACTTCATGGAGCTCAACAATTAAAAATCCAAAATTATTTGACGAATTAGATGATTTCATAACTAATAATGAAAATGAGTATATAATCTGTTTTTACTCTTACGATTTAAAAAACCATATCGAAAACTTGTCTTCTAACAACAAAGATGATATTAAATTTCCAGATATCCACTGTTTTGTTGCAAAAGAGGTCTACCATAATTATTCATTCGAAAAAGAAAAAAAAATAAATCTAGAAATAGAATTCCAATCTGATATTTCAAAAGAAGAATATTTAAAGAAAATTTTAAAGATTAAGGATCATATTCAGAAAGGTGATTTTTACGAAGCCAACTATTGTTATCAATGGATTTCAAAAGTTGACCATTTAAATTCCAAATTAATTTTTGAAAATTTAATGAATTTGACCAACCCTCCTTATGGTTTTTATGCAGATTTAGAGAAACATCATATTATTTCTGCTAGTCCAGAACTATTCATTAAGAAAAGAGGAAATAAACTATATTCAAGCCCTATTAAGGGGACTCAAAAAAGAGATTTAGACCCAACAAAAGACCAGCTTTTAAAAGAACAGTTAAAAGATAGCTTAAAAGATCAAGCAGAAAATAATATGATTGTTGATCTAGTAAGAAATGATTTAAGTAAAATAGCTCTTAAAAGCACTGTTAAAATGGAAGAGCTAAGAGAGATTTATACTTTTAAAAATATCCATCAAATGATATCCACTATTTCCTGCGATATTTCTGATAATGAAAAGATTTCAAATATTTTAAAAGCTACTTTTCCGATGGGTTCTATGACCGGAGCTCCAAAGATTAAAGTTATGCAAATGATGGAGGATTATGAAATTTCAAAAAGAGGATTGTATTCTGGTTCTTTTGGAATTATTTACCCCAACAAAGATTTTGACTTTAATGTAATAATTCGAACACTTATTTACAATAAAGCAAATCATTTATTATCTTTTCATGTAGGGGGTGCAATTACTATTGATAGCGACCCCAACTTAGAATATGAGGAAACCTTAATAAAAGCGGAGGCACTATTTAAAGCATGTCAATAACAAATAGTATTAATAAAAACTTTTTAGCTTTTTTTAAGCAAAAGCAACTAAAAACAAATAGCAAGTTTTTAGTTGGTGTTTCTGGTGGAAGTGATTCAATGGCACTTTTAGATATTGGGTTCAAAGCTGGCTTAAATATTTCCGTAGCTCATGTTAATTACCAACTTAGAAATGAAGAAAGTGAAAGGGAAAGTATTATTGTCAAACAATATTGTTTGGAAAATAAATTGAATTTCTACTACAAAGAAGCAAAAATTAATCTAATTAAAAATATTCAAAACGAAGCTAGAGAAGTTAGATACCAATTTTTCAATGATTTGGCAGAAGAAAATAAAATAGATTATATACTAACTGCTCACCACCAAAATGACAATCATGAAACTTTTCTTTTCAACGCTATAAAAGGAAATGGAATAGGTAGTTTAAAAGGTATTCCAGAGCGAAATGGAATAATTTTAAGACCATTATTACAATTCACTAAGACTCAACTTTTAATCTATGTTCAAGAAAATAAAATTAAATATGGAACAGACAGCAGTAATTTAACTTCTAAGTACGACAGAAACTTTATAAGGAATGAAGTGTTTCAAGGACTTAGAAATAAATTTCCAAAATTTGAACAAGGATTGACTAATTCAATAAATTACCTACGAGAAGATTATTTATTACTAAATCAATTAGTAGATGAAATTATTCAACCACTTTTAGAAGAAAAAAAAGACCACACTCTTATTTATTTCAACAACAATATTCCAAGACTTGCATGGTACCATTTCTTTAAAAAATTTGGATTCAATTATTCACAAATTAATAATTGGTTGGAAATCGATTCTCAAACTGGGAAGTATATTGAAAGTTCTACTCACCGCGTATCGAAAGATAGAAATAATTGGACATTGTCAATCAAGACAAATGAGAAAAGAAATGACCAAATATTATACATTGATGAAAATGAAGCAGTTGGAGTTCCTATTAAGCTTACCAGCCATCTTTGCGAAACTCTTTCCTTAGAAAAATCCAATAATAAGGTCGAGTATTTCAATTATTCTAAGTTAACTTTTCCTTTAAAATTACGAAAATGGAAGAGTGGAGATAAAATACAACCTCTCGGGATGAAGGGGAATAAAAAAATAAGCGATATTTTGATAGACTCGAAGATTTCTATTTTAGAAAAAGAAAATATTTATGTTTTAGAATCTAAGAATGACATTATTTGGGTTATCGGGGTTTTAATAAATGATAGATATAAGGTTGACAATAATTGTAGTCTTTTTTACAAGATTGTTTATCAAGAAAATTAAAATTTACAGTTATGAATACAACCTTTTTATCGCAGCTAACGTAAGAAAGAAAAATATATAATTCGACTATTTCTTGATTACCTTGAATATCGTTGTAAATTTGCCAAAAATTTTGAATGAATTTTAAAAATTTAAACTTCTTATTTTTTTATTGTTTTACCCTAATTATTAGCGGTACATTATTTTCTCAGGAAATGGAATTTCCTGAAGATAAAGTCAAGTACACAATAAATATTGTTCAAGAAGAATGTGTAGTTACTATTTTAGCTGACATAGATATTGAAGAGGGATGGCACATTAACGCAGCAAATCTTCCTTTGGAAAGCTTCTCAATTCCTACTGATTTGTACTTAGACACATCTTCGATGTTTATTAGTGAAGATACTATTTATGAACCTGTTTTTGAACATGTATACGACGATATAGCAAAAGAAGACCTTTACCTTCATGAAGGGAAAATTACTATTTCTAAAAAAGTATTTGTTAAATCCAAAAAAGATTTTGTTTTAAAAGGTTTTTTTACTTTTCAAACATGCGATGACAACCACTGTTTGCCCCCGTTCGACGGTCCATTTGAACTTAAAATTAAGGGTTGTAACGTAGAATCGTTAAATGAAATAGATTTTAATTCTCCCCCAGTTTCTCAAGAGAAAGAAGAAACTATTTTAGGCGACATAGAGAAAGAAGATGAAAAAATAGACAACGAACCAATAGTTAATCAAAGAACTTCTGAACTAGAAGAAAGTTCAAATAGCGAGAATAAATCAAATTCAAAATCTATTT
>Ga0228664_1000338_pt1 | contig 29540 bp, 24 predicted proteins | sample 78DmetaG_FD_183029 | JGI IMG/M metagenome (GOLD analysis project Ga0228664, IMG submission 183029) | Seawater microbial communities from Monterey Bay, California, United States - 78D | ecosystem: Environmental > Aquatic > Marine > Coastal | place: USA: California | collected 2016-09-26 | reverse complement strand
TATAACTCATCTTTGGATCAGCACAATTTCGATTAACATTATAGATATAACCTAATACATATTTAGGTTCTACTTCAGGATTTAGATGGAATAGTGAATGGATTAACCTGGTGTATATTCTTCTTTTATTACCGTCTTTAATAACTCTGGGGATTTTGATATCAGTCCAGGGAACAGTTTCGATATCAATATCTTTTTTGTTGATGTACTTGGTTTTGGTAATCAGATTCGAATTGATGTCAGAAATGGATAAATACATTATCTCTTTTTCAAGTGCGTAGAACAGTGTATTATTACTAACAACCCTATGGATAATACCTTGATCTACGCACTTTAACCCTTCAGTAACATCAATACAAACCTCTGTATTTACAAACACATTTGGATCATGAGAAATAAACCACATCTGTGATAATTTATCTGATCCACTGTCAAATTCTACATCTCCGAAATATTGAGATTTTAGTAAGTCTATGATGCATTTATACTCATGTTTGGAAGTAATCAAATGATTGATTTTTACCAAAACAGACAAACCACTACCGCCACTGGATAAACATACCATTGAAACCACCTCTTTATACTTTGAAATGAACTCTTTTTTAAATTCTAAAGGGTTGTCAAGATGGTCGATGTCTAAGTATATGTACCCTGAACTCATTTCATAGTTTTTTTCAAAATCTGGTCCACTAATAGAATTATACTTGAGCACACAATTTGGGTTACACCGAACAAGTTCTTTTTTTCCTTGATTGTACTCTATATCCCCTTTTTTATGAGTTCTAATGACCTTATAATCTCTTTTGTAGGGATTTGTTCTTATGATGTTAATTAGAGACTTAAAATCTATTGTTTTGGAGGGAATGTTATTATAAATGTTACCCTCATAAAGAGAAAACATAAAACTATTGATCCATCTCTAAAACCGATGCAGCGGCCGCTTGAAAATGGATAAAACTTACTAATACGTATTGGGATCTAATCTGCATGTTTACACCCCACGTTTTAAAAATATAAGGAAATTAAAATTTGAAATCAAGCACCTATCACTTCCTGTCACGTGACAAGAGGTTGACTTTCTCGATTATTTTCTTTATAATTTAATTGATCTCCTTAGTGGAGGGAATAAACTAATCTGAACCACCATAAGTTCAGTAGGATTAGATGTTGTTAATACTGACAACAAATGAATATCATTATCAAAAATGTCCCACTTGAGACATTAGAACTACACCCAAAACTAATTGGGATAAAATCAAGTATAAACCCAGAACAATTCAAGAAGTTTTTACCATCGATTAAAATCTATGGTATTATAGAACCCCTTAAAGTCATTAGGGAAAACCACAAGTACTTCATCGTTGATGGATTTGTAAGGTATCAGACCGTATTGACCAATAATGTGGAGATTGAATCTGTGCCAGTACAAGAGATTTCAATTACTGATGCAGATGTTATTTTAGAGTCATTACTGAGGAACACCCGCATCAAACGTTCCTATCTTGAGATTGCCAAGTCTGCATATCACTTACTTCATTTAATTGGCACTTCACAAGGAAAGAAAAGAGTTGAACTGGGACCGTTAAATTCAATTGATGATTTCGGTGAGGTAGCAAAAGATCGATTCCATCTCGCTTGTTCGATTCTGAGTTTAAATTTTTCACCATCAACTCTTCGTAGACTTATCAAAATCTATGAGACGTATTTAAATAATGAATCCATGGGAACGCACTATTTTAATCGACTTGACTCTGGAGAAAGTATCATAAAAATATATGATATGACGTGTTTGTCACCTGAGGAAATTAAAAGAAAGGAAGACAGACGTTTAGAACTTGCACAAAAGAAATTAGATCGAGAAAAGAATGCGCAAGATAAATTGAAAGAAAAATATCTCAGAGAGGGTTATGAAAAAGCAAAAAAGGAAATTGAAGAGAAGGCAGGCGAACCTATTATTAGATCACTAAGTGACCAACTTTGGCATGAGAAAATCCAGAAATTAGATAAGATTCGATATCGAATCTCTATAGACGATGAACGAATTTTAGATGAAATTTTAAATAAGTATTCTTAGGTACTTGACTTCCAGAAATTTTTTCTTTATATTTTGTTAAGCAACTGATAGTCAGTTACATATTATAACAATTATATCATTATATATATGACAAAAGAAGAGTTTTTTGCCGTTGGTGGCACCGATCAGCATCTCAAGGATCCAAATTTCGATATAGTGGAATTCATGACCAATTTTATTTCAGACGATGAATTTGAATCTATAATAGAGGCGGAAGTTTCGAAAATCAATGAATTTCATGAGCAGACAATAGATGAAAATTTATACCATTCTATGGATTATATCTACAGAACATATGACGAAAAAATGATAAATGATATTAATGTAGAAAAGGTGATCTCTTCTAAAGACATGAATATGTTTAATACCCCTGTAAATTATAGCTGCTATTCAAATTTGGATATTAAAAGAATTGAAAATCGATGTATAGAAATCGGGAGATCACAGGGGTATGATTTAGCATATGAATTAGCAAAACTCGATTATGAATTTTTTGAAACAGGAGATTCGAGCCTTGCAGAACCTACATTAAGAAAAAGACTTTTTAAGATTGTAAATGTGAGAAATGTTATTTCTAACGAAGATGAGATAATGATTGACACTATTTTGAATAAATACTGATGAGAGAACAATATCTACATATATCAATTCAAATGATACAATTCATACAGAATGTATGCGATAATCAGTAAAATAATAGAGTTATAAGTTTATGGTTAAAGAAGAGTTTTTTGCCGTTGGTGGCACCGATCAGCATCTCAAGGATCCAAATTTTGATATAGTGGAATACATGACCAATTTTTCCGAGGGAAATGAATTTGGAATTGAATTACTACATACATCTCCGTTGATAGATGAATCATATTTGATTTACACTAAATATCAATACATCGAAGTAATACCTGATTTTATTGGAATGGATATGGAGTATGGTTGTCAACATGTATACGATAAAGGATATGAGGATGGATACTACGAAGCGAAGAAAAAATATGGTTTTTATCTCACATCACATGAGTCCATTATGGATTATGAATGGGAACAACTACTGCGGAATCTTAACCAGATTCGTTACATCATAAAACCGTCGCACGAAGAAATATTAAATGAAATAATAAATCAATATTAAAATTAAAGACCCACAACGGGGGATTAAATACCGTTTTTTTAACAATGAATATCCAATTATTAGAAGGAGTTAGTCCTACAGTTCTAAGAAAATTACTTCCTGATTCAAGATTCTACTATAATGATTTTGATTCATTTATTGTGGCTATTGAAACAGAAACAAAATCAATAATTTATGAACTCGACGAGGTTATAAAACACATTCTGCGGATTGAAAACCCGTACACATCTGTAGGTAGAGAATATAAAGACTTTGAATACCTGTACGAAACAGCATTTGATAAGTTAGCTAAAACTGATGGTAACATAGGTATAGCAGAATTAAAAGAACAAGTAGAGTATAATATAAATAATCCTTCACATGATAATCCTTATTCTTTCATATACTTTGAGGATGTAATTCAGAATGTGAATTCCTTATGAGTACAAATAGGAAAACTTTAATGCGGCGCATGTCGAATAATTTTTATAGCATAGCAAAACATGAAAAAGAAGTACATATCAGTGATTGATTTAACACATTATTTAAGTATGTCTAAATCAAAAATTTATGAAATGGTCAATGATGGACTTGTTCCATACTACAGAATTTGTGGGACCATTAGGTTCAATATTGAAGAAATTGAACAATGGATTAGTAGCGGAGGCTACTTTGATAATGAAAATGTAAATTTACCCAGACTATAATGCCAACCTTTAGCATTAAATTAGACACAAGAAATAAACTTAGAGATGATAAATTCAATCTTGTCATAAGAGTTTTTGAACAGAACACTTTTGTTGATTTAAAGGTTGAGAGGTTGACGCCGCGTCAATACCATCAAATTTTCGTTAAAACATCCACGGATCCAAAAAGTATTGAATTTCGAAGACGAACAAATGATCTAAAATCCTTTGCTGAAGAACTTTATCATCAGATTGGTTATCTGAACAAGAAGAGGATTAGAGAACAATTTTACAGTCGAGATAATCGACCTAAAAAATCTCTTTTATTAAGAGATCTGTTTGAATTTTACATTTCAAATTCCGTAAATAAGATTAAAACTGCCAAAAGGTATAAATACACACTAAATGTATTTGAGAAGTATAATCCAAACCTTATTGCGACGGACATAGATATAGATTTTCTACATCAGTTTGAACGAAAGAGGTTGATTGACAAAATATCACCTGCAACCATTTCTGCAAATCTAAGAGATCTTAGAACAGTTATAAACTTTTTCATACATAAGGAGAAGCTACTGCCAAAGGATTATTTATACCCTTTTGGAAAAGGTGGATACTCAATAAAGACAAGTTTCTCGACAAAAAAAGTTCTGTCTGTTGGGGAAATTGAAAGAATATTGAATTTCAATAGTGACAATGAAGAACTTGTTTACGCAAGGGATATTTGGGAACTTCTTTATAGATGTAATGGAATAAACTTCATTGATGCCTTCCTGATGAAATGGAAATACATACAAGGAGATTATATCGTATTCTATCGCAGGAAAACCCAAACTACACGGAGAAACAATTTGAAACCTATAGAAGTACCTATTGACACATCAATACTATCGATAATTAATAAGTGGGGAGATAAGGAGAGTGCTTACATATTTGGACTGATGAAGGAAGAAAAAGACGAAACCTACTTGTATAATAAGGTTGAAAAACTTAAAAAGAGAATCAATAAATCTCTACGGAAGATTTCTACAATTCTAAATTTATCATTACCACTAACCATAAAAACAGCGAGAGAAACTTATGCAACAACACTTTTAAGAAATGGTGTTTCAAAGGATGAAATTGGCGAGATGTTAGGTCATTCAAATTCTATTGTGACTGAACATTATCTGGCAGGACTCGAAAAGGACAAGAAAAAGAAAATTAATAGTGTTCTTCCACATAGACAACAAGATGAAAATTTTCTGCAAGGTTTTCCGCAAGGTATAGTAGAAGTTTTAGGAAAATACGGACTAAACTGAGAGGGATGTATCATTCAGACCCCCGTAAAATGGGGTTATTTAAGGTTTATAAGAGACTCATAATCAGGTGGTCCATGGTTCGAGTCCATGTGGGACCACGTTATTATTTAAGAGGGTTATAAACAATTTTAAGTTTGTAGCCCTTTTTTTATTCTGCAAGGTTTTTGCAAGGTTTTTTAATAAAATGGGAATATTCTACTCTGTTTTTAATCTTAATGGAGTTTAAAAAACCAATAATTCATGGATTACGAATAAGCGAGTAACCTATTAACCATGTGTTCTTCCTTTGATCGATTCCAAACTTTTTTGTCCTTTTTTTTAATTTTGAGGATATCACAAAAAAAGTAAAAGAAACTTTAGCTATTATTAGTAATTGTAAGTTTTCTAATTAGCTTTTTACCAGTGTGTTGCGTAAAACAATGGCTTGCCAGTAAATTTGTATAAATATACATCGCAACCTTCTGTAACATTTCCACTTTTTTTTGCTTTTTTGTAGTTTTCTAAAAGCGTTTCAATATCATTTAAAAACGGTATTGCTTTTTCTTTGGGATAGTAAATTAATTCTTGTACTACTTGAGATGCAATAAATTGGTTTTCATGATTTAGTTTTTCTCGTAAAAGTTTCTTAGCCTTTTTGTCATTAAAATGATAATATAGTATTGATGCAGATAAAACTCTGTTTGGTATAAAAATATCAGACAAAGCTTTTGTAATTTGGTTACGATGTTTTGAAAGTGCTACTTTATCATAATTAGATAATCCAACCAAAGCCCAATAACGAATTATAGCATTTTCATCTTGCAAAGCTTCTAATTGTGCTTCAAAATTTTCTGATGAACCTACCATTTTTGCAGTTTTATAAATATTTTTAAAATCATAAACATCTGTTACTTTAAACTCATATGGGGTTGTAACTTTTGCAATACTATCCATTGCATATTCTGGTAAAAACATCACATCTTTAATGGCTAATAATTTCTCATCCAAAACATTTCTAAGTTTGTTTAGATGGTCTGAATAGGCTTCGTTATCAGCCAAATTATTCTCTTGCCAAAAATCATCTTTTAAATGATATAAAAATTCTGTTGGCCTTTCTTCTAAGGATTCTCTCTGTATATCATTTAATGAATTTTCATCATAATAACCTCTAATTAATTGTCGTGTTTTACTGTAATCGAAATATTTAAACCAACTTATCATAGGTTTATTTGGGTAAAAAACTCGAGTGTAAAAATATTCTCCATCACTAACAGAGCGTGTTAAATCATAGTCTTCTCCAGACCTGTCAGATGATGAAAAAGAAAACTCATGCTTTGTTGGACTTTTACCTAAAAAGGAAGCTCCTGTCATAAATTCTGGTTTTTCTATTCCAGCTAATTCCAAAACTGTGGGTCCCAAATCTTCAAAAGTTACAGGTTGATTCGTTCTTTTTACACCTTTAAAAGGATTCAAATGTTGATACTTTTTGGGAAAAACAACTGCCATTGGAACTTGATGTCCTAAGGGAATTCCTTCTGTTTTCGTTCTTAGAGAACCTCCACCATGATCTGAATACAAAAAGATAATTGTGTTTTCCAACAAGCCATCCTTTTTGAGTTTAGTTAATAAGGTATCCATCTCCTTATCCGTCTTTTTCATAGCGTTATATGTACGAGATAATTCTTTTCGCATTTCAGGTGTATCTTTATAAAACGTAGGTAGAATAATATCTTCTGGTTTTACAATTTCATCAGCATCCAGTTTATCTAAAATACGTGCTTTGTAATTTTTGTAAGGATTTGTAAAGGTTCGCGATTGATGACTATTATTAAAGTTGAAAACAGAGAAAAATGGTTTATTTTCTCTATTCCACCATCCAGCTTTTTCAGAACTCTCATCCCAAGCTTTTTTACTGGTTTGCCATTGTCCTTTATGGTTATAATCTCTTTTAGAGTTATTTGTTGTATAATAACCTGAGTCTCTTAAATATTTAGGGAATGGTAAAATATTTTCTGGTATTGGATAATTAGACCTATGGTGTCCAGTTCCGTATTCATTAGTTCTTGTACCAGTTATGATGGTATACCTGCTTGGAGAACAAACAGCTCCTGTTGAAAAAGCTGCATCAAATCGAGTACCAGCATTTATTAAGGAATCCATTACAGGAGTTTTTATTGCTTCATTTCCATAAGCTCCAACGAATTGTGGAGACATATCTTCAAATACCAACCAAAGAATGTTGGGTTTCTCTTTTGTATTATCTTCTTTTTTACAGTTAAAAAATATTAAGGAGAAGAAAATTAAAATTATAAGTTTTTTTAAATTTCTATTGTTCAAGCAAATTTTAATAATATAATCCATGTTTGTATTATTATAGTCTATTTTTTGCAAAAAAATATGTAGTATTTTGCATTTTAGTTTATTTATTATTTTTAAAAATAATTTAATAATTATACTTCAAATTTAAAAAATAAATAATAATTATATAATTTTATTATAAATAAAATAAAATATTTTAATTTTAATAATGTAAAAAAAATATTTTTTACAATATTAAAAACCTAAATTATAATCATAGAATGAAGCATATTTATAAGTTTTTATTAATATTTTTTATTGGATCCTTTTTGTTTTTTTCTTGTGAGAAAACTGTCAAAAGTAAGATTAAGTTGTCAGGTCTTTGGACTGTTAAATTAGATAGTTTAAATGTTGGTGAAAATGAAAAATGGTATAGAAACATCTTAACAGGAAGTCAGATTTTATTACCAGGTACTTTAGATGAAAACGAAATAGGTAATAATAATTTGTTTAAACCAAAAATGAATGATACTACCCTTTTTGCGTTAACAAGAAAAACTGAATATATAGGTAAAGCTTGGTATCAAAAAACTTTCAAAATACCTAAGAACTGGAAAAATAAAAAAACTAATTTAGTATTAGAACGAGTAATGTGGTTATCTAAAGTCTATATAAATGGTAAGTATATAGATTTAAAATCTAGTTTGTCTGTGTCACATCAATATTATATCGATAAAGACTTAATAGAAGGTGAGAATGTAATTACAATCTTAGTAGACAATTCTTATTTACACAAGGGTATTAGTTTTGAGCACGAACGTTATCCAACTAAAGCCTCACAAGGTTTTTCGCATGCTTATTCTAACCAAACACAAGGAAAATGGAATGGAATTATTGGCGAAATATCACTTCAAAAATTGGAAGATGCGACTGTTGAGAATATCAACATAAAACCAGACTTCAATGCCAATAAACTAAAGTTAGAAGTTAATTTCTTTAAACAACAACCGGAAGGTAGTGAGTTCGAATATTCCATCACAAAAAATGATGAAGTTTTAGCGAAAGGTTCAATTGACACCTATAGTTCAATAAGAAGTGAAATTATGACAACTATTGATATTCCAAAAAATATTGAATTTTGGGATGAATTAAATACCAATTTGTATCAACTGAATTTTAAAACAAAAGGTTCTGATGAAGAATTCAGCACAACTTTTGGTTTACGAAATATAAAAGCTGTTAAAAATAAACTGACCCTAAATGGAAACCGAATTTTCTTGAGAGGAAATTTAGACTGTGCAGCTTATCCTATAAAAGGTAGAGTTGATATGACTGAAGACGAATGGGAAAAAACACTCAAATTATTAAAATCCTATGGATTTAATCATATTCGCTTTCATTCTTGGACCCCACCAAAAGCAGCTTTTAATGTTGGTGATAGACTTGGTTTTTACTTTCAAGTTGAGCTTCCACATTGGAGTTTAAATGTTGGAGAAGACAAACCAACAAATGAATTTTTAGAGCTCGAAATGAAGAAAATATTAAGAGAATATGGAAATCATCCTTCATTCGTACTATTTTCCATGGGTAATGAATTGGAAGGCGATTTCTCTTATTTAAATAACTTGATTCAAAAAGCAAAAAAAATTGATACAAATCGATTATACACCACATCAACGTTTTCTTTTCAAAAAGGAATTGGTGTTGCACCACAACCTCAAGACGATTTTTTAGTTACACAATGGACAGATAAAGGTTGGATAAGAGGTCAAGGTTTCTTCAACAACTTTCCACCAAGTTTCGATGATAATTTCGAAAGACAAATGGGGCATATTGAAGTTCCAGTCATTTCACACGAAATTGGACAATATGCGATTTTTCCAAAATTTGATGAAATCGAAAAATATACAGGTGTTTTACAACCTTTAAATTTGATCGCCATAAAAAATGATTTGGAGAAAAATGGATTGTTAGATTTGGCACCAGAATTCAACTACGCTTCAGGAAAATTAGCTTCAATATTATATAAAGAGGATTTTGAAAGAGCATTAAAAACCCCAAGGTTTAATGGTTTTCAGATGTTACAGTTGCAAGATTATCCAGGTCACGGTTCTGCGTTAATTGGTTTGCTTGATGTTTTTTGGGACAATAAAGGTATTGTAGATAGTACTTTTTTTAAACAATTTAATGCACCTGTAGTTCCACTGTTGAATTTTGAAAAAGCGATTTACACGTCTGATGAAGAGTTTAAAGCCAACGTTCAAATATCTAATTATAAAAAAGATATGACCAACAAAACTATACAATGGTCTATTCTTGATGATGATAAAATCGTTGAAAACGGAAGTTTCTCTGATAAAAATATTAATGTTGGTGGCTTAACAACAGTTGGAGATTTCAAAGCAAAATTAAATGTAGATAAACCAAAAAAATTAACCATCAACGTAAAAATTTATGAAACTGATTATCAAAACAATTGGAATATTTGGGTATATCCAAAAATGGAAATACTAAACACGGATGTTGTTATGACTAAATCTTTTTCAAAAGCAAAACAACTATTATCAGAAGGCAAAAAAGTACTGTTAAATCCTGATATGAAGAATATCAAAGGAGAGCAAAACAGATTTGGACCTATTTTTTGGAGCAGATTAATGTTTGCTCAACCACCAAATATGGGATTATTGGTTAATCCAAAACATAGCGCTTTTCAGCAGTTTCCAACAGATGTGCATAGTGATTGGCAGTGGTGGGATTTAGCTACAAAATCTAAAATTGTACAATTACCATTTTTGAAAGAAAATCCAATCGTAAGAGTTATCGATGATTTTACCACCAACAGAAATCAAGGAATAGCTTTCGAGGCAAAAGTTGGTAAAGGAAAACTATTATTCACATCAATTGATTTGAATACAGATTTAGACAAAAGACTATCAGCAAAACAATTGAAAAATAGTTTACTAAACTATATGAATTCTGATGATTTTGATCCAAAAGATGCTTTGGATTACAAAGAAATAATGACGTTATATCAAAAATAAAAAACAATAAAATTGACTAATCAAACAAACATTCATTGGCAAAATGATGAAGAACTTTTTGCCATAATCAGAGAAGAATTATACACGGCCGTTGTTGGTGATATTATGGATCAAGAAGGCTATGTTCATCAGTTTTTACCACCACAAATCCAACCTTTAAGAGACGATATATTTTTGGTCGGAAGAGCTATGACCGTTTTAGAGGCAGATTGCTTTGAAAACATTCCTAAAAAAACATACAATCCAGTTTTCGAAAAACCTTTTGGATTGATGTTAGAGGCATTAGATGACCTAAAAGAAAACGAAGTTTACATTTGTACAGGAGCATCACCAACTTATGCTTTATGGGGCGAATTAATGGCAACAAGAGCTACAAAATTAGGTTCAAATGGCGCAGTTGTTAATGGATATTCCAGAGATACTCATGGTATTTTAGCAATTGATTTTCCAACTTTTTCTTATGGTAGATATGCTCAAGATCAAGCACCAAGAGGTAAAGTTATTGATTATAGGGTGCCAATTGAAATTGAGGGTGTTCGTGTAAATGATGGCGATATTATTATTGGTGATATTGACGGAGTTTGTGTTGTACCAAAAGAAATCGAACAGACTATTTTTACGAAGGCCATAGAAAAAGCAAGAGGAGAAAAAGTGGTGCAACAAGCTATTTTAGATGGTATGAGCGCCAAAGATGCTTTTGATAAATATGGCATAATGTAAATCAATCAAAGAATATTCAAATGAAAATTACTGATGTAAAAGTATGGTTAGTTGAAGGTGTAAAATACAACTGGACTATGCTCAAAATATATACGGATACTGGTCATACAGGTGTTGGAGAAAGTACAAATTGGCCAGGGAGTCCAATGGTTTTTCACGCTACAAAACACGCAGGAGAGCGCATTATTGGTCTTGATCCAATGAAAATTGATTTTATTTGGACGAAACTTTACAGAGACCTAAATTGGGTTGGTCCAGGAGGTGTAAGTTTGTGTGCTATTAGCGGTATTGATATGGCTTTACTTGATTTGAAAGCAAAAGTTTTAGGTGTTCCTTGTTATGAATTATTGGGTGGTAAATTCCGCAGCAAAATCAACTTGTACGCAAACTATTGGTTCATCAAAGGAAATCACACACCAGAAGATTATGCAAGTGCCGCTAAAAAAGTGAAAGAAGCTGGTTTTACCGGACTAAAATTTGATCCTTTTGCGCATACAAGTTATTTGTATGGTGAAGATTCAACGGAAATGAGCTTAAGTATTGCTCAGCAAAATTTAGCCTATGATATTAGTAAAGCTGTGAGAGAAACTGTAGGTTCTGATTTTGATATGATGATAGAAACTCACGCATTACTCAATTTTAGAATTGCTACTAAAATGGCATTGCGATTTTCAGAATTGGACATCACTTGGTATGAAGAACCTGTAGGTCCTGAAAATTTAGAATCACTCATTGCTATACGAAATCGTTTGCCTGGAAATGCATCTATTTGTGTTGGCGAACGTTTATATACCAGACATGGAATTCGAAGAGCATTAGAAAATCAAGTAAGTGAAATTTTGATGCCAGATATTACCAGATGTGGTGGTCCTTCAGAAATGAAACGTATGGCAACTATGATGGAAGCTTATAATGTGCAATTGGCACCTCACAATCCAAATGGACCTTTATCAACTTTAGCTGGAGCTCACGTTTGTGCGTCAATTCCAAACTTTTTTAGAATGGAATTTATGTTTACTGATGTTCCTTGGCGTGATACAATCATTACGCATCCAATTAATAAAATGGTTAAAGATGGAGTATTGCATTTAAGTGATAGACCAGGTTTAGGAGTAGATTTAATTGAAGAAGAAATGGAAAAACACCCAGGTATTATCAAAGAAAAAGAAGGTTTTTACATTTAATAGATGGCGTTAGAAATCGATTTACAAGGTAAAGTTGCCATTGTTACTGGAGCATCTTCAGGTATTGGTTTTGGTATCGCAACTATGCTCGCCAAAGCAGGTTGTCATTTAGCTACTTTTGCAATTGATGATAAAAACTCTGATAATGTAAAGGAATTGAATACAAAACTTGGTGAGTTCGAAATACCACATTTTTATCAAAAAGTTGATGTCACAAAGGTTGATGAATTAAAACAATTTGTAAATAATGTTATTGAAAAATTCAATCAAATAGATATTTTAGTTTCAAATGCAGGAGCAAATATTTTTGAAAAACCAGAAGAATGCTCTCAGGAAAAATGGCAACAAAATATTGATTTGAATTTAGCCTCTCATTGGAATTTAAGTAAACTCTGTAAACCCTACTTATCAAAAAGTGATAATGGAACTATTATCATTATGAGTTCTAACCATGCATTTGCAACATTGAAAAATTGCTTTCCTTATAATGTCACTAAAACCGCCTTAAATGGTTTGGTAAAAACCTTGGCTTTAGACTGGGGTTCTGAGATTAGAACTGTGGGAATTGCACCGGGTTTTATCGATAATAAAAACGCTGAAAATTGGTTCAACTCATTTGAAAATCCGGAGGAAAAGCGTAAAAAAATATTGGAAATACATCCCGTTAAACGTTTTGGAGCACCTGAGGAAATCGGTGCTTTTTGTGTTTTTTTAGCAAGTGATTTTGCAAAATTCATCACAGGTGTAACCTATTTGGTTGATGGAGGCAGGAGCACCATAATGCAAGATGTGTAGATGAAAACTTTCCAAGCCGAACTTGCTATTGACATTCAGACCAATCTTGGTGAAGGGCCCTTATGGAACGAAGAACATCAAAAATTATATTTTGTTGATATTGTTGATAAAAAACTCTACAGTTTTGATGAAGAAAATCAAGAATTAAAAAACTGGGAATTTGACACGTATACAAGTGCTGTAGCAAAATATAAAAATGATGAATTATTAATTTGTGAGCAACATCAACTCTTAAAAATTAATATAAAAACTAATGAAATAACTCCACTTTTACAGTTAGATTTAGCAGAAAATATTAGAACAAACGAAGCAAAACCTGATGCTTCTGGTAATTTTTGGATTGGAACTATGGATATTGAGGCAAAAGAAAAACAAGGTGCTTTTTATTTTGTGTCAAAAAATGGAAAAGTCAAAAAAGTACTAAACAATTTATCAGTTCCAAATGGTTTTTGCTGGAGTTTAGACAATCAATATTTATATCATGTAGATAGTTTTGATTATGCTGTAAAGCAATTTACATTCAATCGAAAAACCCAAAGTTTATCAAAAGGTGAAGTTCTATTTGACCTAAAAAAATACTTAGCCTTACCAGATGGGGTGTGTATGGATAGTTTAGGAAGACTGTGGATTGCACTTTGGGGAGGTTTTAAAGTGATTTGTTTTAATCCATTAACTCGAAAAGTGGAAGCAATAGTTTTGGTTGATGCGCCAAATGTAACTTCCTGTATTTTTGGTGGTAAGAATTTAGAGACATTATACATTACCACAGCAAGCTATGGAATGTCTGAAAATGAACTACAACAACATCCAAAAAGTGGTGCTGTCTTTTCTTGTAAAATTGATGTAAAAGGATTACTGAGCAATACAGCTCAACTTTCAATCTAAACTAAATTTCGTATTCTTTCAGCTGCAATTTCAGCAGTAATATCTCTTTGAGGTGTTCCAAACATTTCGTAACCAACCATAAACTTTTTTACAGTTGCACTTCTTAACAAAGGTGGATAAAAACTCATATGCCAATGCCAGTGACTATTGTCTTTTCCATTTGTTGGCGCTTGATGAATCCCACTTGAATATGGGAATGATGTATTGAATAACTTATCATAAGCTTTTGTCAGCACTGAAATAGCTTCTGCAAAATTTTGAGTTCCAATTGTATCTAAAGCTGTAATATTTTGTTGATGATTTTTTGCAACTATCATTGCTTCAAAAGGCCAAATAGCCCAAAAAGGTACTAAAACAACAAAATCATCATTTTTAAAAATAATTCTTTCCTTTAGATGTAATTCTTGTTCCAAATAGTCACCTAATAAGCGGCTATTTTTTTCATTAAAGTAATGAAATTGTTGGTTGTCTTTTTTATAAACTTCATTTGGCAAAGTTGATTGACTCTAGATTTGTCCATGAGGATGAGGATTGCTACAACCCATAACTGCACCTTTGTTTTCAAAGATTTGAATGTAGTTAATCATCTCATTTGCGCCCAAAGTTTTATATTCATTTTGCCAAGCGAAAATTACTTTTTGTATTTCATCAATTTCCATTTCAGCTAAACTTTTTGAATGATCTGGACTAAAGCAAATCACTTTACAAATACCTTGTTCACTTTGTGCTTTTAGTAAACCATTGTTCACCTCAAAAGCAGGAGAATCACTTTGTAAAGCAGCAAAATCGTTATTAAAAATAAAAACATCTTTATAGTCAGGGTTTACCTCGCCATTAGCTCTAGTATTTGTTGGACATAAATAACAGTTTTCATCATAGTTAGGCCTTTTTTTATTATTAATTTCTTCATTCTGACCTTGCCAAGGACGTTTTGCTCTATGAGGAGAAACTTAAACCCATTCCCCAGTTAGTATATTTAGACGTTTATGAGAATAGTCTTGTAAATAATTATTTTCCATTTGTATTATTTGATAGTATGTGTACCTTCAGACAATTCTATGAAATACACAGAACAATCTTTGTTAAATTTATTTTTGTAAGCTTTTGATGTTGAAGAGGTGAAATCTAATACAGCCTCTTTTTCAATTAAGTTTATAGTACAACCTCCAAATCCTCCTCCCATCATCCTAGAGCCTAAAACAAATTTGTTTTTTTTAGATTGATCTACTAAAAAATCTAGTTCATTGCAACTTACTTTATATTGATGTTGTAGTCCATTGTGGGAACCATACATTAAAGCACCTAGTTTTTCTAAATCATTGTTTTGTATAGCTTTGGCTGCCTTTAGTGTTCGCTCATTTTCCTGTATCACATATAATGCTTTTTGATAATTTTCTGGGGTTACTTTTCCAATTATACTTTCAAGAAGTTCCACATTCGCGTCTCTTAATGCTTTTATAACTAGTAATTTAGCAATGTTTTCACAAGCAGATCGTCTATCATTATAAGTGCTATCAGATAAGCTATGCTTTACATTTGTATTATTTAAAACTAGTTGGTGATTGTCAAAATTGATTTCAAAAGGTTTTGCTATTATCGTTCTACAGTCTAGTAATAAACCATGATCTTTAATTCCAAACATACTAGCATATTGATCCATAATTCCACAATTAACACCTACATAATTATGTTCTGCTTTTTGTGAAATAAAAATCATTTCATTTTTAGTAAGTCCAAGATCAAATAATTCATTTAATCCAAAAACAACACTGTTTTCTAAAGCAGCAGAAGAAGACAAACCTGCACCACTAGGAATATCACCTTTAAAAACTATATGAAAATCTCCTATAATTTTATTTCTATTTTGTATTTCAGCTACTACACCAAATACGTAATTTTCCCAACTTCCTTCTTTAGATGGTTTTAAACTTGATCAAGATTAAATATTATATTACTATCTAAATCTAGTGCTGTTGCTGATGAACTTCCTGAATAACTCCTTCCTATGGCTGCTATAATTCCTTTATTTACAGCTGCAGGTAAAACAAAGCCATCATTGTAGTCTGTATGCTCACCAATTATATTAATTCTACCAGGTGAAAAGACTAAAAGTGGTTCTTCATTGTGTCTTTCTTTGTAATTTTTATGTACTATTTCTACTAATTTATTTTTCATATGCTTTTTAAGTGAGTTTAACATTCCAATTTAAAGCGTAGGTCATATTTGGTTCTAATAATTGTAGTCCAATATTATTATTTAAACTATTAGAAACTCCTGTCATAGGTTCTATAGCAATAATTGGAATATTATGTGGAGTATATAGTTGTAAGAAATTTTTAGGGGTGTCAGATGAAATTTTTAAGGAATAAGATTCAGTGACTAAATCTACTTCGTTTGTTGCTAATTCATAGCCATCATCCAGAAATTTATTGTTTAATATTAAAGGTTTATCTAGTTTAAAATCTTTTAAAGATTCAGTAACCATTGTTTTATCATAAATTATTTGTTTTTTCGGCGTGAATTTTAATTCAACTTTAGAGGAGTCTCCATAAACAAAGTAAGGATGCCAACCTAAAGTAAAAGGAAAGGCTTTTTCATCTAAATTCTTTATTACAACTTCTATGTTTATTTTATCACAAAAAAGTGTGTAAGTTATAGATATTAAATATTTAAAAGGAAAACTTTCTACAGGTTTATTTTCAGTATAGAATAAAGTAGTTTTTGCAAAATAAATATTTTCCTCTGGTTTAAAGAGAGTAAATTTTTTATTGTAAACTATTCCATGTAATGCATGTATATTATTATCATTTTTATCAAATTGTAAAACTTTATTACAAAAATTAAACTCCCCCTTTTTTAATCTTCCTACAAAAGGAAATAAAAATGAAGAAGCGTAAGAGTCCTTATAATTAAAATTTGGCTGTTCTATTATTATTGGTCTGTCTTCTAGTGTTAAGTTTTGTATTCTTCCACCTTCATTAAGACAAAATTCAGCTTTAGACTTTATGTTTTTATTTTCAAGAATCACATATTCCTTATCGTCTCTTGTTTGTTTTGTTATTGTGAACAATTTTTTGCTTGTATTTTGTTTAAGATTATTTTAAATGGCTCTTTTTATAATTTCTGGGTGATTTTCCCATGAAGTTTTTAAATATTCTAGAGAAATAAAGAGGGTCTTGAAAACCGATTTTAAAACTAATTTCCTTTATACTTAAATCTGTGTAATTTAAATATTCACAAGCTCTTTGTATTTTTTTTAAATTGAAAAAAACCATAACTGGATAACCAGTTTTTTTCTTAAACTTTGTATGTAGGTGACTCTTTGAGTAATTAAACTTTTTAGCAATATCATCTAGTGTAAAATTCTTGTCTATATTTTGTAAAAGATAATTTTTAATAGATTCAATTAAGTCATCTCCATTTTTATCATTGTTTAGTAACTCAGTGTCATGATAAATAAATGAGCTGATGAAATTCAAGCTTAATAAATTTGCGTATTCTAATTGAGCATCCTGATTACTTCCTTGAAATAGTTCAAATATTTTATTAAAAACTTTAATTCTACTTCCAGAAAATGGAGCATTTTTATAAGTAGTGACGTTACGTTCTATAAACCTTTTGTAAAGTTTAGGTGCAATACTTCCATCAAAATGAAACCAAAAAATACTCCAAGGTTCAGCATCATCAGCTTTATATTCGTGTGTACTATTTTTTGGAATTATAAAGAATTGATTGGGTTCTATTATATGAATGGTATTACCAAGGTTTACTCTACCTTTTCCTTTAGTACAGTATATAAATATAAATTGTTTTGCACCTTTTTTGCGATACCTGAAATGGTGAGCTGCTTTGGGGTAATGTCCTAAATCACTTATGTAAAAAGATTTGGTTACTTTATTCTCTTTAAGTAAGGACATAGTAGATTTTGGTAAGGATAACATTTTTTGGCCTAAAAATCCTTCTCTTAAACTTACGGTTTGCATTTTGTTTACTTTATCATCTAATAATAGATTTGTTTATGTTTGGCTAACTTTTTCAAATGTACTTAAAGAAAAGAAACATTTTTATAATATTTAAAAAAAAGTATTATTGTCCATTTATTGAATTTTAAAATCCATTTTTTACGCTATACTTATTACTTCCTTTGTAGAAAGGTTATTATTTGATGTAGTTTATTGTAATTTATTTATCATAAAAATACGATATTCATAATTTTCACACTATTTCCTTAAGGGTTACGTAAAAATAAAAAATAACATTTTTATCTATCTATTTTGTGTAACTTCAATAATAAAGAGTACATATTTAATTTTAATAAAAACAAAATATATTCCATAATAATTATCAAATGAAAACAAATAAGATTTACTTATCGATTTTTGTGTTTGCTTTTTTAACACTAACATTAGGCTGTGAAGATGACGATATTGAAGTCAACACTACTCCAGAATTTCAATCTTTTGTAGAGGCTATTTCTTCTTTACCAGGGCAAACATTCACACTAAGTGCAGTTGTTTCTGATCCAGCTGGTATCAAATCAATAAACATGAAATATGATAAATGGTTTTTAGACAAAACCATAGTACTAGATTCACTTCCTGAAACATATGAATTGGCTTACAGTTTCAAAGTTCCAGATAATGAGGTTGAAAATAGTTCACATATTATAGCTATAACAGTAAATAATGTTGGCAATAAAAGTAATGTGAGAAATGTAACAGTTACTTTAGATAAAGACATTGCTTCTCCAACTATTAATTTAGTTAACCCTACAAATAATGCAACAGTATTAATTAGTAGCGCAAATGAAATTGATTTTGATATAACAGTAACTGATAATAGAGAGTTGTCAGAATTTTCAATAGAGGGTGAACTTTTATCAGAGACACAAAGTATAAGCGGTACATCGTTTAATTATACTAATTCTTTAAATGTAGATAATCCAGGTAAATATTCCTTTATCATTAAAGCTGCCGATGTTTCTGGAAACGAATCAACTACAGAGCTTATTGTTAATGTTTTAAATGACCTAATTTTTGATCAAATGTATATTACTGATGTAACTGATCCTGTATTACTAACTTCAGATATTTTTGGTGTACCTTATACAACAGATGCTAGTACAGTGGTATCAGAAGATGGTTATGTATTTACAGCAAGATATTATGCAGAAGCTGCTAATGCTGAAGTTCGTTTTATTCCTCAGAAGCAATCTTTTGGTCCTTACACTTTTGGCGCTGACCCAAATATAAGTGGTAGGTTAGTATTAGGAGCAGATCAAAATGTTAATCCAATTGTTATTCCGAATGCTGGTTACCATGAAATAAAAATAGATTTACGTGACAATAGTTATACAATTACTCCTTACACTCCTAATGATTCTGCCTTTAATCAAGTATATATTATAGGAAGAGGGGTCTTTATTTCAGATACAGTATCAACTTGTACAAGTAATGCAAATGGTAGTGTTGTTTGTTGGAATTTTGCATCTGGGAAACCATTCACTCAAGATAGTGCCAATCCATATTTATGGACTATAGATGTTACTATTAATGACCAGCCAAATGATAATGGGGTAAATGGGTTTATTTTAAATGCAAACCCAAATGGATGGTCTCCATTCTGGAGAATGGATACTGATAATGACCCTGAAGCTACAGTGCCAAATGGGGGTGTTAATTATGTATTTCCTGATGCAGCTATAGGAAACGACTACACATTCATTTTCGATACACATTTAAATAGATTATCTGCCGTAAGACGATAATAAAATATCATTAACCAAACTTTAAAATTTTTATATGAAACTTTTTAAAATTTTATTTGTAGCCTTGTTTTTCTGTGCTTCTGTTTCCGCTCAAAGAACAGTCTCAGGGACAGTTACAGACGAAAATAATTCTCCTATACCGGGGGTAAGTATTCTTGAAAAGGGAACTACAAATGGAATAGAAACTGATTTTGACGGTAAATATTCGCTTACTGTCGCTGATAATGCAACATTAATCTTCAGATATTTAGGTTATAAAACAGTAGAACGTAAAATTACTATTCAAAACACTGTCGATGTAAAACTAGAACAAGATAATACGCAACTAGATGAAATTGTTGTTATTGGTTACGGTTCTATTAAAAGAGATAAAGTAACAAGTTCTATAGCTACTGTAAAAGGAGAAGAATTTGTTAAGCAAATAGCTAGTAATCCAGCAGAGGCCCTACAAGGAAGAGCAGCAGGAGTGCAAGTTTTATCTGGTGGTGGTAACCCTGGAGCTTCACCTCAAATTCTTATTCGTGGTATAACAACAGCTCAAGGATCTGCTCCTCTTATAGTACTTGATGGTGTTATGTTGCCAAACGGTACTTCATTAAATTTCTTAAATCCAGCAGATATTGAGAGTTTTCAAATTCTTAAAGATGCATCAGCGGGGGCAATTTATGGATCAAGAGCTTCCAACGGAGTTGTCATTGTGACAACAAAACGTGGAAAAGAAGGAAAAATGAATATAAATGTTGATTTTTCTACAGGTATTCAAAGATTGGAAAGAATTGAAGTTGCTGATGCATCAGAGTATGCAGCGTTTATGCAATTAAGAAGAGAAAATAGTGGTTTACCAGCAGATCCAAGATTTGATTTAGCTACAAATGGTAATACAACAAATACTGATTGGTGGGATGAAACTATCGAAAATTATGCTCCTCTAACCAATGCAAACATTAATGTTATGGGAGGTTCTGAGAAATTTAAATATGCTGGTAGTATTAGTCTTTTCGATCAAAATTCAAACTACACTAAAGGTTGGTATAAAAAAATTACTGGTCGTTTTAATATGGATATTAAAATCTCTGATAAAATAAATTTAAAAACAGACCTTAGTCCTAGAATAGAACGTTTTGAAAATACACCTGGTTTATTGTTCAATACTTTAAGAATTGACCCTTTAACTGAAGTTTATATTCCTCAAAATCAACGTGTAGGTAGAAATATTTTTAGTATTTACACTCATGGGGGAAACAATGTCCCAAATCCGGTTGCTGTTGCAGCACGTCAGTTTAACGAAACTGAATTTTTTGGATTCTTTTCAAATACACAGCTTGACTATAAGTTTTTACCAAATTTTACATTTAGATCGCAGTTAGGTCTTAATATTTCTAACGATAGAACTGATAGCTTTGCACCTCAGTTTTTCATAAATGGAAATCAACAAAGAGAAATTAATAGTGTTTTTAGAAGAAGTAGAGAAAATCTTGATTATGTTTTTAATAATACAATAACCTACGAAAATACTTTTGTAGAAAAACATTATGTAAATATTTTAGGAGGGGTAACTTATGATGCACAAAACTTCAATTATCTACAAGCAACTAGAGAGGGTGTTCCAGACAATGAAAACCCTAATTTACGATATTTAGATGGTGCTGAAGGCGATATTACCTCTGCAGCAGGAAATGAGGCTCAAGACAATATCTTTTCGCTACTTTTTAGAACAGTTTATAGCTATGATAATAAATATATCTTTAAAGGATCAGTAAGAGCAGATGAGTCTTCGCGTTTCGCTGAAGGAAGAAGATCAGGAGTTTTTTCTGGTGTTTCATTTGCTTGGGATATCGATTCCGAAGATTTCTTTGAAAGTGAATTAATAAACAATTTACGTTTTAAAATTAGTGCAGCAGAGGTAGGAAATCAAAACATATCAAGAAATGGACAGTTTTTCGGAGTTGGTACTACAGACTTTGTCTTTGGTGGTCAAAGAGTCGTTGGTAATTTTTTATCAATTTTTGGAAATCCAGATTTACGTTGGGAAACGGTTAGAGATGAAAATATAGGTATTGAAATGGCTATGTTTAATAATAAATTAAATTTCTCTTTCGAACTTTACAGAAAAACATCTGAAGATTTATTGTTTAACGTTGAAGTACCAAGTTTTACGGGTATTCCTGGAAGAGTTGCACAAAATGTTGGTAGTTTTGAGTCAAGAGGTTTTGATGCTCAAGTCGGTTATAATAATAATTGGGGTGATTTCACTCTTGGATTAAACTTAACAATTTCTTCTAATGAAAGTATCGCTGCAGATTTGGCTCCTGGTAATGAAAGAATTATAGCACAAAATAGACCAGAATTTGGTGGTGGTATAAAAATTACAGAATTAGGTCAGCCTGTTGGTTTATTTTATGGTTACAAAACGCTAGGAATTTTTCAAAATCAAACAGATATAAATTCTCATTCTACTGCCAATGGTACTATAATTCAACCTAATGCACAGCCTGGAGATTTAATTTTCCAAGACTTAAACGGTGATGGAACTATTGGTTTTGAAGACCAACAAGCTATAGGGAATCCTTATGCTGACTTTTTTGGAGGATTAACAATAGATATGTCATATAAAAAGTTCGATCTTTCAATGCAATGGTATGGTACCTATGGTAATGAAGTTTATAACTTTCAAAATATATTCTTGTATTCAGGAGGTCAAGATGTTAATGTTGCAGCTGGGGCCATAAATCAAGTATGGAGTCCATCAAATCCAGGTGCAAGATTTCCAAGACCTGCGGTTGTAGATCAAAACTTTAATTACCTAAGATCGTCAGATATCTTTATTGAAGATGGTTCATACTTAAGGTTAAGAAATATTCAATTAGGATACAATTTAGATATTAAAGGGTTTAATAAATTTAGAGTATTTGTCTCAGGTCAAAACTTACTCACTTTTACAAATTATACTGGTTTCGATCCAGAAGTTGCAGCTGGAGGTGGAGTTATCGATGGTTTTGGAGTAGACTTTGCAAGAAACCCTGTAGCAAGAACATTTTTACTAGGATTAAATTTACAATTATAATATTATGAGAAAATTTATATTACTTTTTACACTCTGTACCTTATTTGTAGGAACTAGTTGTGATAATGACGAATTTTTAGATCAACCTTTAAGAGGTAGACAAGAACTAAAAGACTTTTTTAGAGACGGAACCAGTTCCACAAACTTTGTGAATGGAATTTATGTTAATGTCAATGGTAAAGATTGGTATGAAGCAAACTTTTATAGACAAATAAATGAAATGGCAACAGACGATAATTGGTCTGGAAATACAATCCAACCTAGACCAGATATAACAGGAATTGCTGCGTATAATGTTTTTGCAGGTTCACTTTACTTCAACCTTTTTTGGCAAAATCATTACTTAGGAGTAACAAGAGCAAACATAGCACTTGACTTTATTCCAGATGTAGATATGGATGAAAACTTAAAAACGAGATTACTTGCAGAAGCGAGATTCTTAAGAGCTTTCTTTTATTTTGATTTAGTTAGAAGTTTTGGAGGTGTTCCAATTATTACAAGTTATGATGAACTTTTTGAATCTGATATTTATGAACGTAAAAGAGCTACGGTAGATGAGGTTTATCAATTAATCGAGGAAGATTTAACATTTGCAGCGAATAATTTACCTTTAAAAAGTGAGTATTCTGGTGCAGATGCTGGAAGAGCAACAAAAGGAGCTGCGCAAGGTATACTTGCCAAAATGCTATTAACACGAGAGCGATGGGCAGAAGCACAAGCTATGGCTTTTAATGTAATGCAATCAGGAGAATATAGTTTAGAACCTTTATTTGAAAACATTTATAGTGTTGGTAATGCTCACGGAGTTGAATCAATTTTTGAGATTGAATATATTAACAATCCAACTTTTACTTATATTGGAGGTCATTTTTCTACAACTAACGGAAGTAGGGGAGATCAAGGTTGGGGATGGTGCACACCAAGTAGCGACTTAGAGAATGCATTTTTAAGTGAGAATGATGTAATTCGTTTACGATCAACAATCATAAAACATGGAGACCCTGTTTATGGAGATCCAGCTGTAACCAGTTTTGATGCTGAACCAAGTGAAAATAAATCTGGTAGAACTAATAGAAAATATTACATACCTACAGCTCAAAGACCTTCACCATATCAAAGAGGTCAACATCCACTTTCTTATATTCATTTAAGGTATGCTGATATAATTTTAATGCATGCTGAAGCAGCTTATTTTAATGGTGATGAACCTACTGCAATTAATTCGTATAGAATGATTAGAGACAGAGTGCAATTACAAACAAACACAGCTTTAACTGGCGCAGCTTTAAGAGATGCTATCTGGAAAGAAAGACGTTTAGAATTAGCATTAGAACAACATCGTTTATTCGATTTAAGAAGACAAAAGATTAATGGAGTTCCAAGAATAGCTTTAATAATGGGGCCAAATGGATCATTTGTAAAATACAATACAGAGGTAAGCACAGACCCTTTTGAAACAACTAATTTAGGTGAAGCACAAGATAAAGGATTCCTTTTCGATATTGATACGCACTTATTATGGCCAATTCCACCTAGAGAAATCGAATTATCTCAGGGTAATTTAGATCAAAACCCAGGATACTAAAAAATACTTAAATAATGAAAAACAATAAATTTTATTTTCTAATAACATCTTTAATTATAATATTATTTTTTGGGTGTGAAAAAGATAATTTCGTAGATCCTAACGACCCGAGATTTGGTACTATTGGTACTGGAATTACCTTACAACTAGACCAAACACAACAAATGATTGATCATTTTGGTGCTTCTGGCGGTTTCCAAGATCAATGGATAGGGCAATGGCCAGATGCAACAAGACAGCCAGCTGCAGAATTATTATTTAGTAATGAAGTAGATGCGAATGGAAATCCTAAAGGAATAGGACTAACTTTATGGAGAAGTATTATTGGAGATGGTGCAAAAGATCAATCTAATAGTGGTTTTAGAAGTAGTTCTTGGTTTAGAGAAACAGAATGTTATTTAGATGCAAATGGAAACTACGATTGGACAAAACAAGCAGGTGAACAATGGTTCATGTCCAAAGCTAGAGAATATGGTGTAAGTAAGTTCTCTTTGTGGGCCACAACACCTCCATATTTTATGACTAGTAATGGTTTTACTTTCAGAACAAGTACAGCTGGAGGTTTCAATTGTCCACAATCTAATTACCAACCGTATGCTGAATTTTTGGCTAACGTAGCTAAACATTATGAAGATGATGGTTATAATATAAATACTGTTTGTGCATTTAATGAAACTCAATATAGTTGGGATGCAGCAGTTGGTGAAGCTGCACAATCAGGAACAAGAGCATTCAATTCAGAAGTTGCTGCTGTTACTAGAATAATGGATACGGAATTTTCAAATTTAGGGGTGAATGCAAAAATTATGATTCCTGAAGCTGGACAATTAACTTATTTATATGAAGGTACAGCAAATACAACTAATCAAATAAGTGAATTTTTTAATCCTGCTAGTTCAAATTATGTAGGTGATTTAACAAATATCTCAAATCATGTAGCTGGGCATAGTTACTTTAGTAATAATTCTACAGCACAAACCATCACACAAAGAAAATCTACTAGAGATGCTCTAGCTAATGCTGGTGGTGGTTTAGATTATTGGCAAACAGAATATAGTTTGCTAGGTACTGCTTATCAACAAGGAAGAAGTTTGTCAGATCTAACGGAAATGGATTATGCCTTATGGATGAGTAGAATTATTCATGCCGACTTAGTATTCGGTAACGCTACTGGATGGAGTTTTTGGACTGCTTTTAATCAATCAACTTTTGGAGATCATGCATTCAGATTTAATCTAATTTTATATACACCAAATGCTAATAGTCAATCTCATACTGATGGCTCTTTTCAAGAAAATAAACTACTTTGGGCTTTAGGTAACTATAGTCGTTTTGTAAGACCAGGAATGGTTCGTTTTGATGTTAATGATCCAGATCATGATGAAGATTCATCACTCGAAAACTTTATGATTTCTGGATTTAGAAGTACTAATAGTAACGAAATCGTACTGGTTTGTGTGAATAACTCAAATAACCCAAGAGAACTTTCTTTTGAAAACTATGGTGTCGATTTTGAAATAGCGAACGAAACTTTTGATGTTTACACGACATCGACTACTAGTAATTTAAGAAAATCAACAGCAAATTTTGATGATGTTGAAATTCCTGCAAAGTCTATAGTAACTCTTACTGCCACAATTCAGTAAATAGAAAATAAAATCCAATTAAACTCAATTGCCCTAATTCTAAGTCTTAGAATTAGGGCAATTGCTAAAATCTAATCGTTTGAATTGTTTTAAAAATAGAATACCTGCTACTAAAACACAACTATTATGCTGTTTAGTAAGTATTGTATTTTTTTGTTTTTGTAGTAATAATAATAAAAACCTTATCGAAGTTAATTTAAATACTACTAGAACATATCAACAAATGGAAGGTTTTGGGGCTTCTGATGCTTGGAGGTGCCAATTTATCGGAAAAAATTGGCCTATTACCAAAAGAAAAAAGATAGCAGAGTGGTTGTTTAGTAAAGAAGTTGATTCAGATGGAAATCCAAAAGGTATTGGTTTAACTCAATGGCGTTTTTACATAGGTGCAGGCACAACTGAACAGGGAGATTCCTCTAATATCAAGAACGAATGGAGAAGATCAGAATCATTTATTGATAATAATGGCAATTACAATTGGTCTAAACAAAAAGGTCAACAGTGGTTTTTAAAGCAAGCTAAAAATTATGGGGTAAACCAATTTTTAGCATTTTCTATTGCACCCCCTGTGCAATGGTCTTTAAATGGAATGGGATATAATTCTGACATTAAAACGGGTAACATTAATTTACAAGAAGATAAGTTTGATGAGTATGCAAAATTTATGGTTAATATTATTAAACATTTTCAAGAGGAAGGTATAACATTCAATTATTTAAGTCCTGTAAATGAGCCACAGTGGAACTGGGAAACTAAAACTCAAGAAGGAACACCAGCTAATAATCACGATATATTAAAACTTTCAAATGAGATTGATAAATATATACAAGAAAGTAATCTAACAACAAAAATAGTATTAGCTGAAGCTGCAGATTTACGCTGGTTGTATTCAGATTATAATAAGCCTAAAAGAGGAAGTCAAATAGATTGTTTTTTTAATAAAAGAAATAAAATTAATTCTCTAAAAAACACAATTACTGGTCATAGTTATTTTACAACTTGGCCAATTGATACTTTAATATCTGTTAGGCAAAAGTTAAAAGAAAAGTTAAGTAATTTTCCAAACTTAAACTATTGGCAAAGTGAATTTTGTATACTAGAAAAGAACCCTGAAATAGAAGGAGGTTGGAAAAGAGATTTAGAAATGCCTACTGCACTATATGTAGCAAGAGTTATTCATGCAGATATAACTATTGCTAATGCAACTTCATGGCAATGGTGGACCTCACTAACAGGCTTTGATTTCAAAGATGGTCTCATTTACCTACATACAGGTATTAAAGATGATATGTATAATCTTGATAAATTAAAATTTGATGGAAACTTTCACGATTCAAAACTTCTTTGGGCTTTTGGAAATTTCTCAAGATTCATAAAACCAAATATGATTAGGGTAGAAGTTAACACAAGTTTGAATTTGTCACTTAAGGAAGAATATAAAAATCTAATGCTTTCTGCTTATTTAGATGAAAAAGAAAAAGAAATTGCACTAGTAGCAATTAATCCAACCGATAGTTTTAAAAAAATTAATCTTAAATCAATTTCTAATTTAAAGTTATATACAACTTCTGAAAGTAAAAATTTAGAGCTATCAATTGTACAGAATGAAATTGCTTTGGAACCTAATTCAGTCAATACTATAACTGGAAAGCTAGAGTAATAATGAAAAGTTTTAGTTTATACATATCGCTTATTCTTATTTTTTTATTGACTAATTGCTCAAATAATTCTAAACCAATAAAAAAACCAAATATTATATTCATTCTTGCTGATGATTTAGGAGCGAAAGATTTAAGTTTTACAGGTAGTAAATTCTATGAAACACCAAATATAGATGCTATTGCAAGCCAAGGAACTGTTTTTACAAATGGTTACGCAACTTGTCAAGTTTGTAGTCCATCAAGGGCAAGTATTATGACTGGACAATATACTACCAGACACGGAATTACAGATTGGATTGGAGCACAAACTGGTGAAAAATGGGGAAATTCTCAAAACACAAAACTCTTACCACCAGACTATAATTATGCTATTTCAGATGATAATATCACAATTGCTAAAGCATTTAAAGTTGGAGGATATTCAACTTTTTTTGCTGGGAAATGGCATTTAGGTAAAGAACCCAACTCTCCTCAAAAATATGGGTTTGATATCAATATTGGTGGTTGGGAGGTTGGTAATCCTAAAGGTGGTTATTATGCACCTTGGGATAATCCAAAACTCAATTATATAAAAGAAGGCGAAAATCTAACCTTACGTCTAGCAAAGGAAACTGCAAATTACATTGAGCAAAATAAAAACAAACCCTTCTTTGCTTTTTTATCATTTTACGCTGTTCATACACCTTTACAAACATCAGAAGAAAAATGGAAAAAATATAGAGACAAGGCTGTTTCTAAAGGTGTTGTAGAGAATGGTTTTAAAGAAGAAAGATTGTTACCTGTGGCGACTTCACAGGACAATCCAATTTATGGAGGTTTAGTGGAAACTATGGATGATGCGGTTGGAATAGTTACGAAAAAACTCAAAGAATTAGATCTTGATAAAAATACAATTATAGTTTTTACTTCAGATAATGGTGGTTTAGTCAGTAGTAGATATGGAGCCTACGCAACCAGCAATTTACCTTTTAGAGCAGGAAAAGGCTATCAATTTGAAGGAGGAATAAGAGAACCCTATTTCATAAAAGCCCCAATGATTGATGCCGAAAAAACTATTGATATTCCGGTTTCTGGTATTGACTTTTATCCAACTTTATTAAGTATAGCAAACATAGAGCTTCCAAAAAATCAGGTTGTAGATGGTAAAGATTTGTCATCAGTTTTAAAAGGCGAAACTATGGTTAGCAGACCGTTGTTTTGGCACTATCCACATTATGGAAATCAAGGTGGAGAACCTGTAAGCATCATCAGAGAAGATGATTGGAAACTTATTTATTATTGGGAAGACAATCATAAAGAGCTCTACAACCTTATGAATGATGTGAGTGAAACAACCAACGTTTTAGAAGAAAATCAACAAAAAGCAAAAGAATTAGAACAAAAATTAATGAATTTCTTAATAGAGGCTAATGCAAAAATACCAACAATCAATCCAAATTATGATGAGGTAAAAGCAATGACAACCATCAAAAGAAGAAAAGAAATTCAGCTTAAAAATTTAGAAAAAAGAAGACAAGAATTATTAAAAGCAGACTACAATCCAAACAACAATTGGTTTGATAGTGGACTATTAACCAAAGACTAATCAATCAAAAAACATGACAGCAACTACAACAAAATTCAACTTTACTTACCTACTTTTTCTGGCATTAGTGTCAGCAATGGGTGGCTTTTTATTTGGCTATGATTGGGTAGTTATTGGTGGTGCAAAACCATTTTACGAGTTGTATTTTAATATTAATGAAT